>Ga0172377_10000189_pt1 | contig 53969 bp, 52 predicted proteins | sample Pumphouse3metaG_FD_119749 | JGI IMG/M metagenome (GOLD analysis project Ga0172377, IMG submission 119749) | Leachate microbial communities from a municipal landfill in Southern Ontario, Canada - Pumphouse #3 metaG | ecosystem: Engineered > Solid waste > Landfill > Unclassified | place: Canada...
AAAAGCTTCTCAATCGCTTTATATTGTGTTTCATTCAATGAAATCGATTCGTCATTGGCGTACAGTTCCAAATATTTCTCAAGCGTCGGGGCATCGATTCGCACCAAAGAGCGTTCGATCAGCATTTTGGAAAGAGCCTCTTTATGGTCCCGCGCGATCTGAACCGCTTTGGTCAAAAGGTTTTCATAAGCGATCGCCGACGTGATCGGAAGGGAACGACGGATCGCCATTCCCCCCAACGGAAGAGGAAGTTCCGAACCTGCAAGCTCGCACCAGACATCCCACAACTCCCGCTCGACTTCCAAAGAATCGTCATACCCGAGAATGCTCTCGTGAATAAGGACTCCCGCATCCACAACTCCGTCCAATACGGCCTGTTCGATCTCTAAAAAATTCATATAGACGATTTTTGCCTCGGGATATGCCACACGAAACAATAAGGCATTCGTCGTATATTTCCCGCTCAGGGCCACTTTAAACCGTTTCTTGAGAACCGTCTCTTTTTTGCGGATCAGTTTCGGACCGTATCCCTGTCCGAAACTCACGGCAGTACGCAATAAAGCGTAGTCATTGCGGATATGGGGGTATAATCCGAAGCTGATGGCACTGATATCATATGTCCCTTTGAGCGCTTCGGTGTTTAACGTCTCAATATCCAATGCGATATTATCGAATGCACGATCTTTCATACTGACCCAACCGAATTTAATCGCATAATACATAAAGATATCATCCGCATCCGGGGAGTGGGCAATGACCATTTTTTTCACAATAAATTCCTGCTCTCAATCACAAATCAATTAAATTTTAACCAAATAACGCTAAAATATCCCTATTCCATAATGCGAATATTTAATATTTCAAATTGTCATATTTTATGTAAATATTTCAAATTGCCATATTATTTCCGCAACTATACAAAACTAGACTCAGGAGAGCCGCGCATGATGGATCCAAACAAATTAAAATCGCTCGAATTGGCAATGAAGCAACTCGATAAAACGTTCGGAAAAGGGACGTTGATGCGGTTGGGTGATAAAGAAATCGAACCGATCAATGCAATCAGCACCGGTTCTATCGGGCTTGACCTCGCACTCGGAATCGGCGGTATCCCCGAAGGACGCGTCATCGAGATTTACGGGCCGGAGAGTTCGGGAAAAACCACTCTGAGCCTCCAAATCACCGCAGAGTGCCAAAAAAACGGCGGAGTATGCGCTTTTATTGACGCCGAACACGCTCTTGATATCGGTTATGCCAAAAACCTCGGAGTAGATGTCGAGAATCTTCTCGTATCTCAGCCCGATTACGGTGAACAGGCCCTCGATATCGTTGAGACGATCGTCCGAAGCGGAGCCGTCGATTTGATCGTTATCGACTCGGTTGCCGCACTTACCCCGAAAGTAGAGATCGAAGGGGAGATGAACGACCAACAAGTCGGTGTTCAGGCACGTCTTATGTCAAAAGCATTACGCAAACTGACCGGAATCATGCATAAAATGAACTGTACGATCATTTTCATCAATCAGATTCGTATGAAAATCGGCACTATGGGCTACGGTTCGCCGGAAACGACAACCGGAGGAAATGCGTTGAAATTCTATGCTTCTGTCCGTATCGACGTCCGCAAAGTAGCGACGCTTAAACAAGGTGAAAGCCAAATCGGAAACCGTGTCAAAGCCAAAGTCATCAAAAACAAAGTGGCACCCCCGTTCCGTCAAGCCGAATTTGATATCATGTTCGGCGAAGGGATTTCCAAAGAGGGAGAACTGGTCGATTACGGAGTTAAGCTCGATATTATCGATAAAAGTGGTGCATGGTTCAGTTTTGAAGACGTTAAACTTGGACAAGGGCGTGAAAACGTCAAACAAAAATTTAAAGACGAGCCGGAATTGGCTCGCAAAGTCGAAGAAAAAATTAAATCCGCTATGGGTGTCGTGAACATCATGATAATGGATGAATCTGAAATGAGTGAGGTAGACGAATGATTTTTATTGATGAAGTAAGTGCAATCGAAGTGATGGATTCACGCGGTAATCCAACCGTAAAAGCAACAGTTCAACTAAGTGACGGGACACGCGAAAGCGCTATCGTTCCAAGCGGTGCAAGCACCGGTAAACGCGAAGCGCTTGAACTGCGAGACGGTGACAACCGCTATATAGGCAAAGGGGTTTTGAAAGCAGTCGAAAACGTCAATACCCAAATCGCCGATGCGATTATGGGACTAAGCCCGTATAACCAGGCAATGGTCGATGCCGTCATGAAAGAACTCGACGGGACGGACAACTACGGTAACCTCGGTGCCAATGCCGTTTTAGGTGTCTCTATGGCCGTTGCGCGCGCTGCTGCAAAAAGTCTCAACATTCCGTTGTATCGCTATCTCGGCGGAGCCAATGCGATGGTTATGCCCGTACCGATGCTCAACATCATCAACGGCGGAAGCCATGCCGACAACAGTGTCGATTTTCAAGAATATATGATTATGCCGGTAGGATTTGAAGAGTTCAGCGAAGGGCTTCGCGCATCGGCTGAAGTGTATCATAACCTCAAGAAAATTCTCAAAGATCGCGGAGCCAATACCGCACTCGGTGACGAAGGCGGTTTTGCTCCGGATTTAAGTTCAAACGAAGAGCCGATCCAAGTTATCATGGAAGCCATTGCAAAAGCAGGCTATAAAGCGGGAGAACAAATTGCTATCGCTCTAGACGTAGCCGCATCTGAATTGGTTACAGAAGGGGGTTACAGACTTGATTCTGAAAACCGAACCGTAACTTCCGAAGAGCTTGTAGGCTATTACGAAGCGCTTTGCGCAAAATATCCTATCGTATCGATCGAAGACGGTCTAAGCGAAGACGACTGGGCAGGATGGAAAATCCTTACTGACCGTTTAGGTTCAAAAATCCAGCTTGTCGGAGACGACTTGTTTGTTACCAATGCCAATATTTTGGCAGAAGGAATCGATAAAGGGATCGCAAACGCAATTCTTATCAAACCGAATCAAATCGGATCCGTCTCCGAAACGATGCTTACTGTCCGCCTTGCTCAACGTAACGGATATAAATGTGTCATGAGTCACCGCTCAGGAGAGAGTGAAGATGCGTTTATCGCCGATTTCGCCGTAGCGCTTAACTGCGGAGAGATCAAAACCGGATCAACCGCGCGCGGTGAACGAACGGCAAAATATAACCGTCTTTTGGAAATCGAAACTGAGGTTATGTACGGCGAATATTTAGGGAGTTCTCTCTTTAACTGATGGAAAACGATGAGCATCTTCTGCACGAGGAAGAGAGTGAAAGCTTCAGTGAGCGTTATTTTGGTCTTTCAACGGCCAAATTTCTCCTCGCTGCAGGAGTTGTACTCGTCGCCGGTGTCTATATGGGCTTTATCTTCTTCGGCGATAACTCGCTGAGTGTTTTATTGGACTTGGAAGAATATCAGAACTATCTGACGGATGACATTGAGCGTTTAAAAGCAGAGAATGCCAGCTTGCAAAAACAATATTTCGAGCTGAAAGAGCTTGATGCCGATTCGCAATAGGAGACAAATGAAACCGCTTTATCTATCGCTTCTTCTTCTCTCCTCGCTCTGCGCCCGCGAGAATCCTTTTTTCAATGCCAGTGAATCGGCAACGAATTCCGTTACTTCAAACGTACCCGATAAAATTCCGCCTCTAATCAATGAAAGTTTTGTTCTTCCCAATGAAGCGCGTGTATTAAAAGAGGTTACCTTTACCATTCAAAATCTCGACGGAAGCATCGAAACACGAAAAATGGAAATCGATAAAAGTGTCGATTGGCATAAATCGGTCGTCATTTCCCAGTCTCAATCACTGCAAACTCCCGCTGCACCGAAAGCAGCTAGCGCCGATTTCGGATTTATCCGATTCAGCAGCAGCGGAAAAAAGATAACAATTAAAACATCCGATCCCGTTATACGCCATTTTACCCTTAGCGATCCCGATCGTATCGCCATTGATTTTAAACATTCTGCCTCTTTTGTCACCGTCGAGAAAATGTTGAATGCCGCGCCCTTCAAAAGCGTCACTTTAGGAAATCACGGAAAGTTTCTCCGTGCTACAATTACACTTGACGGCCGATACAGCTGCAGTTTTGCCAAAAATAAAGATTATATTACGATTGTCTGCAAATAAAAAAAGCTAAAAAGTTTGAGGAAAGTTTTTCTCTCCCAAAAGGAGAGAAGAAGAATTTATTTTACGGCAGCCAATGCAGCTTCGTAATCCGGTTCTGCAGTGATTTCAGGTACGATCTCTTTGTATGTAACTGTCCCTTCTTCATTTACCGCGAAGATAGCGCGACATGTAACACCTGCAAGAGCACCGTCAGCGATCAATACACCGTATGCATTTGCAAAATCTTTGTTACGGAAGTCTGAAGCCACTACAAGGTTTTCAATACCTTCGGTTGAACAAAAACGTCCGGCAGCGAACGGAAGGTCCATAGAAACAACGGTCAAATCAACACCTTCGATTTCAGAAGCACGTTTGTTGAAGTTACGAGTTTCAGTTGCACATACCGCAGTGTCCAAAGACGGGACAACAACGATAAGTTGTTTTTTACCAGAAGCTCCACCGACAACTTTGTCAGCAAGACCGTTTGAGTTAACAACCGTTACTTGTGGCGCTTTTTCACCTACGTTTACTTCGTTTCCTGCAAGATTAACTACGTTACCTTTTAGCATTGTTGTTGCCATTAAAAGCTCCTATTTTTGTTTGGTACGGAAATTGTACTTAAATCGGATAATTCGACTCTGAATTATGAAAGAGATGTTTCTAATTAAGCTTTTTCACAGTTTACAACGGGGGTTGATAGGAATCTCTCGATAGCCTCTCATCTCGCCGTTTTGGTACGCTTCCAGAGCCGCACGTCCTATCATGGCGGCATTATCGGAACAATACTGAAGTTCAGATAGCAAAAAATCCGCTTTGTATCCGTGCAGAAGCCCGGAGACTTGCTCTCTTAAATAGAGATTAGCACTCGCACCGCCGACAATTGCGAAACGGATCGGAGGATGGGATTTAAAATATTTTTTGAGCTTTTGGATCAGATGGTCTGTGGCCGTTTTTTGAAAGGCCGCGGCGATATCGGGATAAGAAGAAGCATCATGGGCTTCTACCGCAAGCCTGACCTGATTTTTCAGTCCCGAATAACTGAATGCGATGAGGGGAGACTGCCATAAAGGGACGGTAAAAGCAAAACGGTTCGCATCACCGCTTTGCGCCAATTTTTCGATCAGCGGGCCGCCCGGATATCCCAGCGACATCATTTTCGCCACTTTATCGAAACTCTCTCCATAGCTATCGTCCATCGTCGTCGCAACCGTTTGCATCTCTTGAAAGGATTTCACTTCGATAAGCTGTGTATGTCCGCCTGAAACGAGCAATACGGTTATAGGCAATAGCGATTCTTTTTCAATAAATAAAGAATAAATATGACCTTTTAGATGATTGATCGGAAGAATGGGGATGGATAGGGCGATACTGAGCGCCTTGGCCATCGTAACTCCCTCGATGAGCGTTACCCCTAACCCCGGCTCGTTAGTAACCGCAACCGCTTTTAAAAAAGGGAACCATGGTTCACACTCGCTTAAGATAGCCGGCAAAGCCTGTGCATGCAAACGGCTGGCAAGTTCAGGGACAACTCCTCCGTATCGGGAATGTTCGAGTTCCTGAGAAATCTTTTTATGATAAATCAGTTTTCGACTTTCGATCTCGGTGATCGCGATGGAGCTGTCGTCGCACGAACTTTCGATGCTTAAAATCATGCAAGAACCCACTCTTTGACCCAGGGCCACGGCCCATAGTTCGACGAACTGCTGATATGGCCTGCCCCTTCTATGATCTTGAGCTCGACCCCGAGTTTAAACGCAAGCGAGATCGATTCCTCGATCCCCATGTACGGATCATTATCGGAAACAACCATCAACGTCTCATCCGAATGCAAATCATCCGGAACGGGGGAAGGAAAAAAGGTACAGACTTCAGGAGTATCGCTGTGATCGCGCGGCGGAGCGACCAAAAGGAGCTTGCGAACCCGTGTTTGCAGACTTTCACATAGATGAAACCATAAGATATTCCCCAATGAATGGCAGACGACGATATCGGGTTTGAACGCAACGACGGCATCCAGTGCCTCTTCTATCCATACCTCTTTTTGCGGTGCGGCGTTATTTGAAAGCTGAGGGAATGCGACAATACAGTTTGAAAGAACCAGCTCCTGCGCCAGCCACGCCTGCCAGTGGGGAAGATCACTGCCGTGCCAACCATGAAATATCAGGACTTTTAACATTTTCGGTTCCGTACAAAATGCCGCACTTCCGCATCCATCGCAAAAATCTCTTCAACCGAGTGGGGAGAAGCGCTAAACGCTTCGTACGCGTCCAAAATCAATGTGGAAATATCGATGAAACGGATATCTCCCGCCATAAAACGTTCAATCGCGGCTTCATTGGCTGCATTGACGATGACTCCGCGCGAAGGGTTGCGAAGCAATTCATTCTTCACTTGCCAGATAGGATAACGCTGCGGATCGATTGAACGAAACTCTAATGAACCGATACGGGTCAAATCAATCCGATCGACGATCGGCGTATCCACACTGCCCATCAGAGCGTATGCGATCGGCAAACGCATGTCGGCATGGGCGAAGTGGGCAGTCGTCGATCCGTCGCTGTAATCGATCATAGCATGAATCAAAGACTTGGTCTCAATCAGCGCGTCGTATTCCCCCTCACCGAAAAGCCAGCGGGCCTCCAAAAGTTCAAACAGTTTATTCACCATCGATGCACTGTCGATAGTGATCTTTCGCCCCATCGACCAGTTGGGATGCTTTAATGCATCTTCCAGCGTCGCATCGGCAAGTTTATCCAGAGGCCAGTCACGGAATGCTCCTCCGCTGGCCGTCACAATCATCCGCTCAATCCGGCGGGCACCATGCTGTAAATACCATAGCCCGAAATGTTCGCTGTCGATCGGAACAATCGAAGAGGTGTCGACGAACGATCCTCCGACCACTAACGACTCTTTATTGGCCAACGCGACCCGCTTACCGCATTCGAGCGCTTTTAGTGTCGGACGGAATCCGACAAAACCGACCAAAGCGTTAATCACATGGTTCGACGAAGATTCTTCGATAGCTTCCAGAATCGCTGTTTCGCCGAAGCGAACGTCGGGATGGCTTACTGACGAACAATCTTCTTCGCGCATAACGACAACGCGTTTGGGATGATGTTCTTTGATTTGTTCGTTAAGAAGGGCAATATTTCGTCCGGCTACGAGGGTATCAACCGATAGCTGAAACTGTTTTGCGATATTGAGCGCATTGACTCCAATCGAACCGGTGGAGCCCAGTAGTATCAAACCAAGCCCCGAAGGAGAACGAGCATAATGATGGATGCAAAAAGATATCCGTCGATACGATCCAGCACACCGCCGTGACCCGGGAGAATCGAACCGCTGTCTTTAACACCCGCGCGACGTTTGAGGTAGCTCTCGAACAAATCGCCGAAAACCGCACCGATAGCGGACATCATTGAGATAATAATCGCCTGCGGAATATCAACGATCGTTACACCGATGAAAAAACCGGCACCCGTTGCAACGGCAATTCCGCCGTATACCCCTTCACGCGTCTTACTCGGAGAGGAGATACTGAACGGCGTTTTTCCGATGCTGCGTCCGACGACATATGCTCCGACATCCGCCGATGCGACGACGACGAGCAGCCAAAGCAAAGCACCGACACCGTATTCTTGATACATACTGAGCATAAAAAGCATCCCCGCCGTCGGATAGACAAACGGGAAAAAGTTTTTCCACGGTATGTTTTGGGTATAGGCTACCGCCGCCGCAAAAATGAGTCCGGCAATAATGAACAAATCTTCGCCGTAAGGGTAGAGCGCTGCGGCAAGCCAAAGGATGGCGGCATAAGCGTAGAGGGAGTTATTGTTGATATTAAACAGACGTGACGCTTCATGAAAAGCCAAGAGATAGATGACTCCCATCACGCTCCACATCAGCCAAAAATTGTTGATAAGTCCGACAACAAGGACCCCTATCACGAGAAAGACCGCAGTGACAATGCGTTCTTGAATTGAGTTTTTTGCGGTTTGCATCTTAGGTCGACCAATAGTGTTAGAATAGCGCGATTATAACATAAATAACGCTCATTCAAAGCAGGAGCCGAGCCGCCGATTTTATACGGTAGATCTAAACCTTGATATCCAGCAGATGCAAAGAAGGTTGTGCGGGAGCTTCATCCGAAGACGCTTCCTCATCCGGATGTTCGGAACGTTTTTCCTCCTGTTCAGCCTGTTCTTTGGTATGTTCCCTGTCTGGATCCACCCCGTGGTTCTCCTCTGTAGGCCGTACCTCTTCAATCTCTTTTTTTGCCTCTTTCGAGGCTTCGGCGGCGGCTAATGCCTGTAATTCGAATCGGTTTAAGACCGCATTTTTCTCACTCGCAACGCTTGCCATCTGTTGATTGACATAAATAGCACTGCCGATAGGACCGATTTCTGCCATATACTATCCTTTCTGTGAACAACGCTACGGAAAAATTCCCGCTTCTTAAGGTGCTTTCGAATCTCCTCTTGTGGAAAATCCGTCGTCTACGCCCGTTTTTTCGATGCTGAGGGTCTTATAATTGGTATAAAGTACATTAGCACCCTCTTGCATCTTCACCTCTCTTCTCGGAGTATAATCGACCAAATAGCGCCCTTTCTCAAATACGGAAAAATCGACGCACAGTTTTGCCGCCGTTTCCAACAAACACTGAGGCAACTGTTGTTTATCGGTAGAGATCACGACATGTGCCGACGGACGGTCTTTAAGATGCATCCATATATCCCGCGCTTTGGCATTTTTGAGTAGCTCGATATTCCCTTTTTCACTTTTTCCCAAAGAGACTTTTACCCCCTCGATCCAAAATTCAGCGATCGAATCCGATTTTTTGAATTTTGACGCACTGCTTTTAGGAGGGAATAAAAGAGCGATCTCTTCGGGTGTTTTTGCTTCGCTGAGGGTTTGGATAAAAAGTTCGATATGGCGGATTTTATCGATGAGATTGTTTCTTTCACGATAGAGTCCGAGTGCTTTTTGTTTCGCTTTTTTGGAACGTTTGAAATAAGCTTCGGCGCACCGTGAGGGTGTTGTGCAGCCCGCAGGCAGCTCCAGCCGAAGCGGTTTCCCGTCAAAATCGTTTAGCTCGGCAAACCGTTCGTAAGGTTTGATTGCCCCGAGATTTGCAAGAAGCAGATGTCCGGCATGCTGTGCATTTTCGGCTTCGTTTATTAAAGCCGATTCATCTTCGAGCCCTTCCATATGTTTTTTCAGAGTCTGAAGTTTTTTGTCCATCAGGGCTTTTTTCTCATGTTTAAGACGCTCAAGCCGTTCGAAACTGCGGCGGGAGGACTCTTGAATCAAAAATGCGCGGACATCGTCGATAGGATACTCCTGCGGAGTATACGGAGGAGTCGGGAGAGGATCAAGTTTTTGTCCGACGCGGACACTTCGGCTGGAAACATCCTCGTCTATATGGCGCAACGCCTCCAATACGATTTCGTCTTTATCCAGAATGATCGCATTGGTATGTTTTCCTGTAAATTCGAGCTGCAAGATCGTCGTTTCGCTTTTATACGAACCGCTTTGGGTAACCGTTATACGGATCACTTTATCATTGTTGTAAAGCGTAACGGAGACGATATTCGAGCGATTAAACCGTTTTGCCAGCAACACGTCAAAAGGGGCTTGATACATTTTCCCACGGTTACTCACGTCGGTAATGCTGATCGCAGAATTCCCCCGGGACATATCGAAATTCCAACTGTTCTCTTTGTCGAAAATGAGCCGGATGCCGGTATCGTCAAATCGGTACGCCGCAGTGATATGGGTGAATCTTTCCATATAGGACGCGATCTGTTTCAAATAAGAAAATCTCATATTTTACCTTCGCTTTAGAAAAAGAGAACTACAATGACGCAATTTTACCGTTACGGAACAGAAAATGACTCTTTTCAACACTATCAAAGCCAAGTTCATCGTCAATCTCGCAGCCGCCGTAGGGGCTATCCTTATGAGTGTGATTGTAGCATACTTCATTGCGGTCGGCTCTATCAAAGAGATCATGACCAGCGATCTCAACACCGTTGCCGACGCATTGGAAAAAAATATCAATTTTATCGCCGAGCTCGAACCGAAAGGATACGAAGACTCTAAATTCAAAGACGAGATCAAAAAAATCAAAATCGGCAAAAGCGGCTATGTCTATTTTATCAACGCCGAAGGGGTTATGACGATCCACCCCAAACCCGAAGACGAAGGACAAAACAAAGCGGGGCATGATTACGTCGACCATATCCGCAGCGATAAAGCCGGCGGCATCTACGAATACGTCTCCGCAACAACGGGGCAGGATAAAATCGCCGCCTACCGTTATATTCCCGCATGGGATATGTGGGTAATTCCGGGGATCAACAAAGCCGACTATTTTGACGAACTCAAAGCGAGCTTTTTTAAATGGTTTCTCCTGTTAGGCACGATTCTCACCGCAATCTTGATCGCAATCAACTATTTTTCGGGCACCAGCATTCTCCATCCTATCGAAGAACTCGATCATGTCTCTTCTGATCTGGCACACGGAAACGGCGACCTGACCAAACGGCTTCCGATCCTCAATAAGAACGACGAGATCGGTATAGCAAGTCACTATCTCAACCAATTTATCGGCAAAATTCAAACGACTATCAATGACACAAAACGTATCACCGTTTCCGCCGTCGGTTCGACTTCGACACTCAATACCGCCGCTACCAATCTCTCCGCACAGTCGGAGAAAACGAATTTGATTGCCCAAAACACCAACTCCACCGCTGCCGAAATCGGAGCGACATTGGAACAAAGCGTCAGTATGGCAAAAGATACGTTGATCAATAGCCAATCGACCGAAAAAGAGCTGGGTCATGTCCGCGAAATCGCCAATGTCATTACCCGTGAAATCCATAATACGACACAGATGAGCAATGAGCTCTCCGAACGTTTCGCACAACTCTCCAGCGATGCGGCCAGTGTCAGCGGCGTGTTGAGCATCATCTCCGATATTGCCGATCAAACCAATCTTCTCGCGCTCAATGCGGCTATCGAAGCGGCGCGGGCGGGAGAACACGGACGCGGTTTTGCCGTTGTCGCCGACGAAGTGCGCAAACTCGCCGAACGGACCCAGAAAAGTTTGACGGAGATTAATTCGACGATCTCCATCGTCATCCAATCCATCTCCGATTCTTCCGACATGATGAATACCAACAGTGAAAACATCGAACGCCTTGCCGAACAAAGCGAAGAGATCGATGCTAAAATCGATTCCGCCTCCACCGTGCTGCGCGCCAATGTCGATGCAAGCCGCAAAAGTGTCGAAGAAGCTGAAAATATGGCCCGTAAGATCAAAGAGATCATCGCCAAAGTTTCCGAAATGTCAAACCTCTCGGAAAGCAATCAAAAAGAGATTCAGCAAATCTCTAAAATCGCAAGCGAACTCTATGACTCGGCCACGAACCTCAATACCCAACTGGGACAGTTCAAGTCTTAATCCCTCCCCCCGATCTCTCTTTGCGCTATAATTCTCCCAAAAAAAGGGAGGAAGAGACGTATGCATGCACCGAAAGGGTTCGGAAAAGGCTACTTTTCCCTCGCCGCGATCCAAGCGTATGCGTCTGAAATCCGCCTGATCCAAAACATTACGCGGATAGCATGGATCTGCCCGACCCATCCTATCCATACCTATTCGACGGTTTCCCCTCCGCAAAGTGTCCTTACCTCATCGCCCAGTACTATTTTTCAAGGACATCTATGTTTCAATATACCCTATCGTTTGTCGCCTGTGCGACTCTTGTTGCCTCACTAGAGGCTGATACCCTTCAGCTTAATCCGATCGTCGTATCGGCTTCCAAGATTGAACAATCCCTCAATAACGTTACTGCCAACATCAACATCATAACTGCCCAAGAACTCGAAGAGAAACACATAACATCAGTTATAGACGCTCTGCGTATTCCCGGCAATATCGCTATTGCCCAAAGCGGCGGTATCGGACAGCAAAGCTCTTTTTTCCAGCGGGGCTTCAGCTCTGAGAATACCGTTATTATGATCGACGGCATCCGCTACAATGATCCGACGACGACCAAAGGGCAGGGGCAGCTTGAGCATTTGATGGTTAACGATATCGAACGCATCGAGATCATACACGGAGCCCAAAGCGGCGTTTGGGGAGCAAATGCGGTAGCCGGTGTCATTAATATCATCACCAAAAAAGCAACCGACAAACTCAGAATGAACGGCAATCTTGAATACGGCAGTTATGCGACGACCAAAGCCGGAGCGAATATTTCGCAAAAACTCGGTGCATTCTCCTACTATCTTGGCGTTAATCAGATACGAACAGACGGCATTTCAGCAATAACACCCCCCCATCACAATCCGGATGAGTATGAATCCGACGGCTATCGTAACCAAACGGTGAACGTAAAACTGGGGTACGATCTGAGCGCCCAGGATACGCTTCGTGCTCAAATGACCCTGATAGATGCCAAAATCGACTATGACGCGTATACCCAGCCTGACAGTACCGCCAATGAAATTCACCAAATCAACCGCTTGGGAAATATCGGTTATCGCCATGCTTTTAACGCTGAGGACTATATTGATGCCACCTATGCCCTAACTACTTTCGACAAAAAAGATCCGCTTGGATATACGACCGAATTTAAAGGGGAAAACAGGGAGTTCAATCTTATCGGAACCTTTCATTACAATGCAGACGGTTCTGTGGTAATCGGCGCGAATACACTCCGTTCGAAAGATACTATCGGTATCCATAAACTAAATTCACAAGGTCTCTTTGCCACCAATACCAATTCGATCGGCAGCTTTGTAGTGACGGAATCCATCCGCCGCGATACCTATGACTCCTTTAAGGATAAAACAACCGGAAAAATAGGGGCAAAGTATTTTCTCAACGATGATATTGTCCTGAGTTCGAACTACGGAACGGCTTACCGGGTCCCTTCTTTGTATGAACTTTATGCGGGATATTACGGAAATCCGAACCTACAGCCCGAAACGACTAAAAGTCTTGATGCGACCGTCCAATACAAACATCTAAGCCTAACATATTATAATAACCGTGTTACCAATCTCATCGGGTACAATCCCTCAACCTATGTGAATGAACAAGTAGAAGGGACATCCCATCTCAAAGGTTATGAAGTGCGTTATAGTCATACTCTCTCTGAGGCTGTGGCATTCGATTTGGCGTATAACCGGCTTTTTGCAAAAGACAAAGACGGTAATACACTCGCACGACGGCCGCAAGAGACAGTGACCGGATCACTCAGTTATTATCCGACGGAGAAGCTCTCTTTGAATGCAAATGCGAACTATATCGGAACACGCTACGATAACACGGCGAAAACAGTACAAACAGGACGTTATACTTTGTTCGGCGCCGTCGTCAATTATGCAGTGAACGATAATCTCGCCCTCTATCTCCGCGGAGAAAATCTGGGCGATAAACGCTATCAAGAAGTAAGCGGATACGGCACTCCGGGACGAAGTGTGTATATCGGGCTCACTACCAAATTCTAATGAAACTCTATTTCCACCCTTATATCCGTTATAAGTTTTTAAACTCTCTCTTCACGGGAATCGTGGGGGGATCGGTATTTACGATCTACGGTTCGCTCAGCCCTTCGACCTTTTCGATCGGAGGGATTCTTCTGGCTCTGGGACTTATGGGGATGGCCTATCTTTATCATCGGCTGATGGTGCTGAAACGTTTTTTTATCTTCTCCGTCGCCGCCGAGATTATCATGCTCTTTATGATCGGCTATTTTCTCCTATTTAATGGTCATCCGTTGACGGCGCTGATCGTATACGGAGCCTACCAGCTTTCGTTTACGGTCGGAGGATATTTGGCGCGTGCCGAAACCCATTTTGCCCGAAAAGCACGTGTGATGGGATGGATCGATGTCGCCAAACAACAAGGCTATCTCGCCGGGCTTCTCCTCTCCTACGGATTTTACAAAGGGCTTGAACATTTCGGTATTTCCGATGCCTCGATGCAGGTATATCTTCTCCATCTGCTGTTATTTCCGCTCGAACTCGCTATCGTTATGTATCTGTTGAGGGCATTTAGGGTAAAATAAGCCACTTTAGTAAGGAGAGACGGATGCGCATTGTTACGCTTTTGCTGACATCATCCCTCCTTCTCTTTGCAGCACCGCTTCCCCTCGTATTCAACGGCAATGAAAAAATCTCCGATGACGCGCTCTTCGCAGCCTTGGGATTGCGAAAGCCTTATGCCGTCGAAGTGTGGGAAGATCACCCTGCCATCGATCCTCTCGCCCTCTCCCAAACCCTTTCGGCATTGACAAGTTTTTACCGATCCAAAGGGTTTTATCATGTCAAAATCACCTCGGAGACAACGGCAAAAGAGATTATCATTACCGTGCAGGAAAACAATCCGATCCGTGTCGGCGACGTCAAAATCAACAGTCAAATCGATATCGATTCGGCCATCACTCTGCATAACGACGATCTGTTCGATCAAGAAAAATTTTCAGCCTCGAAAACCGAAATGAAAAAGCGCTACGCCCAAGAGGGGTATTGTAACGCCCAATTTAACTCAAAAGCCTGGGTCGATATCGAAACCGATCGGGCCTATCTTTTGTTTGAAGCCACACCCGGCGAACCCTGCACTTTCGGAGCAATCAGTGTCGAATCGACTCCCAATATCGACGGCCGTCTCACTGCATCGATGCTCCGCTTTGAAGAGGGCGACCCTTACAGTGTTGAAGCGATCCAACAAAGCTATGAAGCGCTCTATGCCCAAGAAGGGATCACCCGTGTTATTATCAATGACAATGAGCGCAACGGAAGCGTCGTCCCTATCTCTTTGAGCATCGAAGAGGACGAACGCCCCATCCGCTTCACGGCAGGTCTCGGGTACAGCAGCGACGAAGGGCCGACGGCGCAAATGGGGATCAAACACCGTAATTTTTTAGGCGATCTCAAAACCCTTTCTCTGGACGCGCGCTATTCGACCATCAAACAAGAAGCATCCGGCAGCATCGCATTGCCTCTCGAAAACCGCGGTTTACTGGGGGGAGAAATCGGGTATAAAAACGAGGTCTTCGACGGGTATAAAACCGAAAGTACCTATCAAAAAATGACCGCCAAATATCAAGATACTCCGGCATCGGCGATGGCGGGGGTCTTGTTCGATCAGGTCCGAACCTATGAAAGTACCGATACCGCTACCTTCCCTAACGATAAACTCGCCCTCATCTCTCCGATCGGGGAACTGAACTACGATGTACGGGACAAACCGCTTAACCCGACCAAAGGGTACTGGCTCAACGGAAATTTTATGGGTTCGCTCTACACGCCCGGCCTTTCGGATGCAACCTATTTTAAAACCCTCCTCACTGCCGCCTATATCCAAAGTTTCGGAGAACACACGATCGGAGTGCGCGGTAAATGGGGAACATTGCGGGTGTATGACGGAAGCGTCCCCTCCTCATACCGCTTTTATGCCGGGGGGATGAATTCCAACCGTGCTTATACCTACCGCGATCTCGGGCCTAAAAACAGTGACGGAGACCCGATCGGTTTTTACTCCCTCACCGAAGGATCGCTGGAATACCGTTTTCCGATCTATGAAGAGTTTCGCGGAGTGCTGTTTTCAGACGTCACCTTCGCATCGCAGCGGTATATACCCGACTATGCCAACGAGGCGTACTGGGGGGTCGGTACCGGGCTGCGCTATGTCACTCCGGTAGGACCTATCGCTATCGATTTCGGAATCGACCCTGAAGACTTCAGCCAATACGCGATCCATTTTCGAATCGGGGAACTCTTTTGATGTCACGCATCCCCCGACACTGGTTAAAATGGCTAAAACATCTGTTTGTGACGTTTCATTTTCTCCTTTACGGATCGATTCTCCTCGGTTCGGCCGCTTTGTATATCGCTTTTCGCAGCGACAGTCTGGAACTCGTCAATATGTATATCTTCAAACCTCTCAATATCCATTATGAGCGTGCCGAAGGTTCATTGTCTGAGGGATTTACCCTTCACAACGTTCACAGCGATAAAAGCTCTGCCAAAACCATCTCGCTCAAATACAGCCTGATGAAAATGCTCCATGGTGACCATACCGTCGACTCCATCCGTATCGACGGCCTGCGTATACACCTCAGCGATTTCATCGGTGACGACGACACCCCGTGGCCGTTTCCGACGTTTAAACTCAAAAAGATCGCCATCACCGACCTGCAACTCATCAGCTCATATCCTGTCGAGATCGATCTATATGCCGAAAACGGCACCTATGACGGAACAAATCTCAATCTCGCTTCATTAAAAGGGGCAATCCAATCCCAATACGGGAGCGGTGCAATACGGGGAAAAGTATCCGATACGGTTTTCAGCGGGATCGGAGATCTTTATCCCAATGCGGTACAACTCGCACCCTACAGCGGCCGTTTTACGACCCTGCCCCGCACATTACGGCTCCAGATTCCTCACCTCTCAAAAAACGAAGCCCGATTGCAGACCCGGATTGAGCGATTGGAATCCCATCAAGACCCGCTACTCAGTGCCGAAGCGATCTCCCTGGAGTTTGACTATCGTTATTCCGACGAATATCTTCAAGTCGATGCCTCCTATCTGCTGCGCCGTATCAACGATACGATGCAGACAAAACAGCATTTACGTTATGACCTTTCAGGGGTAACGACCACAACCTTTGACGGAACTATCACGTCTACACAACCGCTTCCGGACAACCGTTTACACGGAGAATTGACTGATAAGGCGGACGGTCTAAACGGAAAGCTCACCCTCGACGGAAGTACCCTCAGTTTTTCGAGCCGCGATTACGATCGTTTCGAATGGAACGTCGCCAGCCGCCATCAAAGTCTCGGATTTATCCCCGCTATTCCCGATCCGATACGCTCATCCGCTCTGAACTTGGATGCTTCGGGCACGTATCATCTTTCGACCGATGCCCTCGGAGGGAGTATCAAAGTCGTCCATGACGATGCCCGCTTCGAAGGGAAATTCTCAACACTCAACGCCCGCCATACCCTTGATGGAAATCTTACCCTGCCTCCAAACGCCCCCATGTGGAAAAACTGGAACCACAAACCGCCGGAACATTTGACCCTTTCTCTTGAAAACGAAGGCAACACTACCCGCCTTCAACTCTCAGGGGACGCACTTGCCCTATCGGGAAAACTTGCACGGGATACGCTGGAAGGTTCAGGTAATTATATGGGAGCCTTTTTTGACTTCCGCGGCAATACGCAAGAGCTTCAAATCGATACGGTCGTCCCATCGCTTTTTGCGACTCTCTCGAAAATTAAACCGATCGAGCTGGAACGCGGAGAGTATTACGATGCCGAAATCCGGGCAAAAACCCGCGTGAATATTGCCGATACGATTGCCGTTCACAGCGATATATCGATCCCGTGGTATGCCGCGGTTCTCGATTCACAGCGCTCTTATGCGGGGACAGAGGGGAGTATTTCACTCGATTATCATGACGGCAATATCACTGTTCAGCGCTACCGTCTCGAAATTGCCGATCATCCTCTCTCTTCCGAAAAAGTCTCTCATATTCGTCTCCTCCCTACGGGAGAGATCCGAATCGATGCGTTCTGGATTTACGATTCCCTGATGCTCAGCGGCCGTATCTCCGACGATCTAAGTGCCGATCTGCGGCTGCATTCGGAGCGTTTCAGCTATCACGGCCCCGAGGGGGATGCCCATGCCAAAGCCGATATTACCTTTACCCGAGATGCACAAGCTTCTCAAAGTCTCGCAGGTTCGATCACGATTCTCGATGCCGCAATCACAAATCTGCCGTTACAGCAGTTCAAGGTCATGGATGACGATATCATCATTATCCAAGACGTTCGTCCTCCGAGTAAAATCAACCTTTCGATGAATCTTCATATTACCGCCGCACAACCGATCCGATTCAAAACGAAAGAGCTGGATGTACGCCTGAACCCCGATATCACCCTCTGGAAAGAACCGAACGGACTGATGCAGATACTGGGAATGGTATCGATCCCATCAGGAAATGCCGTAACCGCCGGCAAACAATTCGACATCAAACCCAGTGAAATTTATTTCGGCGGCGATGTTCCCATCAACCCGTACCTAAACCTCACAATTGCCCATGAAGTCGACTACAAGAAGATTTTGATTTATGTCACTCATACGCTCGATTCGCCGATATTTCTCTTCAGCTCCGATCCGGTCATGAGCCAAAACGACATTATGAGCTATATCCTTTTCGGAACCGCCGCTAACTCCCTCTCCGGTTCGGGTGACGGCAGTACCTCCACCATCCGCGCCGACGCGACGAATTTTATGCTCGGTGCGGGGATCAAAGGGCTCATTAACGGAGCGACGAAACTTCAGATCGACACGATGAATATCCTCACCACACAAGAGGGTGGAGTCGGCTTTGAAGTGGGAGCACGCCTGAACAAAGACCTCCGTGTCCTGTATAAAAACGACACCGTATCCAGCGTTCAACTCCAATATCAACTCAATCGCTGGCTTCGGTTGGATGCCGATATCCATGAACTCGGTCAGGGGATCAACGCCGTTTATATCAAAGATTTTCGGGATTTTCTCCCCCATAATCCCCCTAAAAAATAATCTTTCCTTGATTTTCGTCAATAATCTTTTTCTCTGATCTCTTTATACTGCGGTTATCGATACCATAACCACAAGGGGTCAACTATGATTTCAGATTATATGCGCGATGATCACCGAGCATGCGATCATCTCTACACCGAAGCCGAAACGGCACTATTGGCACACGATGATTCCAAAGCCGTAAACGCATTTGAGATGTTTGCGAAAGCGACGCTTCATCATTTCGAAATGGAAGAAAAAGAACTTTTTCTGACATTTGAAAAACGGACCGGAATGATGGGGGGACCGACGCAGATGATGCGCTATGAGCATCAGCAGCTCAGAGCCTTGATCGAATCGATGCGCTTGGCATTGAGCGAACACCGAACCGACGATTTTTTCGGTATCGGCGAATCGATGATGATTATGCTCCAGCAGCATAATATGAAAGAAGAACAGATGCTTTATCCTATGATCGACCGTGCGTTAGGCGGCGATGCGGAAATCATGATCCAAACGCTTCAGGAAATGGCATAATGATCTTTCTCGACACACGTGAGCTGGATCATCCGCTGCCATTGGAAATGGCGGTCGATGCATTCAAAAATCTGGCCGAAACGGAGGTTATTCACATGTTCCACCGTCGCGAACCGATCCCCCTTTTCGAGATTATTCTCAAAAACGGCGGACATTATCTCTCATATCAAGACAGCGAGGAGCTGTGGCATGTTTTGATAACCCGCAGCCCGGCAGTTAATTTGGAGGAATACCGTGTTTAATCAAGGTCTCTCGCTGGATCAAGCACCGCCCATTGCCGTCGTACTGCGGTTTTTTCTGAGCCTCCCTTTTTTCGGCACCCTGTTAGCCATACTGATGATCCTCTATCCTCACGAAATAATAACACCCTCCCATCCGATCTCCCTTGCCGCGATTCACCTCTTTTTTTTAGGGGTCATTACCATGAGCATGATCGGAGCGTTGTTCCAGATGCAAAGCGTCCTCGGCGGTCGCCCTATCCCGGCCCCCGGCGGTAATGCCTTGATTATTCACACCTTTTTGACCGCAGGGGTTCTCTCGCTTTGCAGTGCCTTTCTCTTCACCCTTGCACCTCTCTTTATCCTCGCGGCGGTATTACTCGGAGCGGCGCTTATTTATACGGCCAATCTGATTCTCCCTCTTTTGTTTGGAGAGATAACTCACGACACCCTGCGCGGTATGCGACTCTCCCTAATTTCTTTGGCGATCACGGCCCTTTTCGGAATTGTCATGGCCTCTTCGTATGCTAACAACTCGTTTTCACCCTCTTACGACGCTATCCGTACCTCCCACTATTCACTGGGGCTGATCGGATGGATAGCCACGCTCATCATCGCCGTCGCCTTCCAAGTCGTGGAGATGTTTTACGTCACATCGCCGTATAGTCTCTGGTGCAAACGCAACGGCTTTCGGATCATCACGGCCTCTTTGGCGCTCAAAATCCTATGGCTCTTTTTGGAACTCCCTTATGTTTGGGTATTTGATGGGATATTAGCTGCCCTTTTATTCGGCTTTATCGCCACTACCGTCCGTAGACTGCACGAGCGCAAACGGCGTGTTAGCGACGTGAGTATCTGGTTTTGGGCGTTCGGTCTGCTAATGCTCTGTGTATCGCTGATTTCCCATCTCCTCTATCTTATCACTTCTCTCCAAACGTTTGAGATTGCTGCATTGCTCGGTTTCGGGACATTCGCCTTGTCGATCATCCTGGGAATGATCGGAAAAATCGTTCCGTTTTTAGTGTGGTTCCATCTCAATGCCGCCGGATATATGGAGACACCGATCATGTCGAACGTTATCCCCGCTCCGCGCAACAAAACTCTCTTCATTTTGCTGGTAGCGGGGAGCGTATCGGCTTTTCTTGCCCTGCTCAATCCCCTCTTTTTTCGCATCGCGGGGATAGGGGTGTTAGCATTGTTTGTCGTGCTGGGCTATAACCTCATCGCCGCCACGCGGCTCTATCGGCATATCCATCTTAGCGGAAAGCGTTTCGAGTTTTCCCCTCCGCAGGAATAACATACCTTCTTTTGCGCTATAATCGTTTTATACCGCAAAGGAAAAGTAGATGGATTCTCTATTTATTCAACATACCATCCTCTCTTTAGTCCTCGGATTTATCATCGGGCTGCAGCGGGAGATGCATACCATCTATTCTCATAAGCATAAAGATTTCGGGGGGGCGAGAACCTTCTCGATGATCTCGCTGTTCGGCTATCTATCTTCCTGGTTTTCGGCCTATTTTTCTTACTTTTTTCTGGTTGCCGCGGGGGTAATCGGCCTCTTGCTGATCGCTGCCTACGTCGTTAACAGCATCGCTGTGAATGAAAAAGGGGCTACAACGGAATTCTCCGCCCTTATCGCCTTCGTCATCGGTGCGATGCTCCACTTTACCCAGCCCATCTTTCCCGTATTTATTACCATCATCGTATTGTTTATCCTCAATATCAAAGAGGAGATCGAGGAGTACGAACAAACCATCACCAAACGTGACCTCAGCGCGGCGATCTTGTTTATGCTGATGACTTTTGTCATCCTCCCGATCCTCCCCGATCATCCGATCGATCCGTTCGGCCTCATCAACCTCTACCGCATCTGGATCATGGTCGTTTTGGTGGCTGGGATCTCGTTTGCCGGATACATCGCGATCCGCTTTCTAGGATCCACCCACGGAATCGGAGCTGCGGGGCTTTTGGGAGGGCTGGTTTCTTCCACTGCCGTGGCGATGAGCATGGCGCGGCGGGTGCATGAAAACGGGTTTTTGGTCAAAAACCTGGCGATAGGGATTGCACTGGCATCGTCTATGATGCTGATACGGGCGGGAATAGAGATGTGGGTCATCAACCCCTCTCTCACCTATCCGTTTATTCTGCCGATAGCAATCGGCTCACTGGTCGGATACGGCTACATCGCCTACCTCTATTTCACCTCGAAACGGGAAAACATCCCCCAAAACGTCGAGTTCAAAAACCCTTTCGATCTTAAAGAGGCCTTGCTGATGGGAATCGTTTTCGGTGCCACGATCGCTCTGACGAAACTGGCGAACCAATATATCGGCAATACGGGGGTCTATGCCATCGCTTCGCTCTCGGGGCTCGCCGATGTGGATGCGATTATCCTCTCCCTCTCTTCATTAGCCAAAAACGGGCTAAATCCCTCGACTGCCCATTACGCGATTTTGATCGCCATTGTCACCAACACTCTTGCAAAATCGGCTTTGGTTTTATTTTTGGGGAAATTCCCCCTTTTTCGCTTCGTCTTAACCTATTATTTTCTCTCGATCGGAGCCTTCGCTATCAGCGCATTGATCGTCTTAGCCTAAGGAATCCGCGGCGTGCAGCTGTACTCGACGGTAGCGTCAAGCGTGCTCTCTTTGTCTTGGCGGATCGGGCTTTGCGTATCTGCCGATTCTCTCATCATCATCCCTTTTGCCATCATCGGGATCACCGGAGGAACCCCGCCGAAACGGACCGCTGAAACGGTGCATGCCATCCCCGTTTCCGTTGAAAACGCACCAGCCTGTTCTTGCGCTTTGCGCAGCAGTTCCAGACGTAAAGCCCCTTGAGCGCTTCGCTCTTGCGCGTTACTGACATCCCAGACCAGAGCCCCTTCGTTTTTTCGTACGGACGGTGCGGAAACCTTGTCAATTGCCGCCAATAAAGCATTATAGGGCTCTATCTCCTTGAATTCGCATCCGAAATTAAGCGTTCCGGCGTAGCCGGTAAACTCCCGTTTCTGATCTTTATAACTGTACTGAGGGGAGAGATAATACCCGCCCCCCTGACACATTTTTGCCTCGGGATCTTGTTTTTTGACCTGCACGATGATCGCATTGAGATGTTCTTTAATCAGCTTCTCGTTTTTTCCCTGTTCTTCAAATCCGAGACTCCCTCTCAGCACATCCGGCTTTAGAACCGTTTCGACCTGCTCCGTCGTCGTAATACTCATCTGGGCGCTCGCCAGAATCGGCACTAACGCGGCAATCACACCTTTATACATTTTTGCCCCTTTCGGTTTAGTAGCATACGCAATTACGCCCGCTCTCTTTTGCCATATAGAGGGCGTTATCCGCATTTTTAATGAGTTCATCCTTATTTTGCCCCGGTTCGATGGCAGCGACACCAATACTGATCGTCACATTCGCGTCCAAATGAAAATCGAAGGCTTCGACCAATTCTCTAAAGTTTTCCGCCAGCTTCAGACTCTTATCCAAATCGGTATTCGCCGCAAGGATCATAAACTCTTCTCCTCCCCAACGTACGCAGACATCCGTATCGCGGGTATGCTGATTCATCAACGACGCGATAAGCTTCAATACCCTGTCCCCTTTGTCATGTCCATAGCTGTCGTTAATCGTCTTGAAATGATCCACATCGATAAACAGCATCGAAAACGGTGTTCCGTAACGGGTGAATTTTTGGATTTCATTCTCCATTCGGTCCAACAACACTCTGCGATTATAGAGTCCCGTCAGATGATCCGTTTGCGAGAGGGCATTAAGCAGCGCATTTTGTTTCACGACATAGCGGATCAGTACCGCAATGACACCGAACAATACGAGCAAAATAGCGATCACCCCTTTTTGGGTGGAGATAACTCCCTCTTTTTCGACCAGATTTTTTTTCTGCCGCGCGATCTGGGTATTGAGCTGTTCGAGTTCTTCTTTCGCCTGGGTAATCGCGGCTTGTTTCTCGTCATGCGATTTCAAAAGGTATTTGAATACGTCCTCTTTCTCTGCGATCTTTTTCTCTTCGTTTTGCAGTTTTTCTTTTTGGACTTCGATATTTTTGAGGATCGTATCGACTTCCGTTTGCTGAGAGGCAATCGTATTTTGCTGATCGTTGATCGATTGCAGTTGCTGGGCAATGATTCTGTTTTGGGCATCGATCTTCGACTGTTGCTCGATTAACCCTTTTTTCTGTATCTCGATTGCGGCAATTTTTTCGGCAAGCTCCCCATTTTTCTCTTTAATTTTTCTGTTTAACTCGGCAACTGTCTCTTTTTGCTCTTTTAACTCGTTTTGGGAACTTTTATAGAGTTTGGCAACATCGATTTCGGTGCCGCCGAGGAGGATAAGATCGGGGGAAATCTGCAATGACCGGTTGATGATGTTGGGCTTATTGATCTCGAAAGCGATCATATCGCCGTTTCGAATGAGATTGATCATCACCTTTTGTTTGTCTTTATACTCATCGCTGATCAGCAACACGTTTTGCGATTCGTACTCGCGGAAAAACTTTTCGTATAATGCACCGTTTTCGCTGTCGGTGTAAATCGCCTGCAAATTCGCCGGTAGTTTTGTACCGTCATAAAAATAGACTTTTATTTTTTTGTCGTTGAGAAGTTTTCGTGACGACAGCATCGAAAACATATTTTTCAGATTGTCGTTTTTGGAAACCACAAGGAGATTGTATTCGGTAAATTTCGCTTCGTTTTGCCATGTCGTATGTTTAAGAAAATTATAGACATACGCAACTTTGACCTGATCGCTGTTGATCTCTTTTGCCTCTGACAGCCCCAGCAACACTCCCAAGATCAATCCGATAATTATTCTCATAGCGTCCTAAATACTCATAGTAAATGCGATGGTAACCATCCGCGAGTCTTGCGGAGATTTATATTTTGAACTACTATTATAACGTACCCCGTAATAATGCTCGTCAAAAAGGTTGTCGATGCGAAATGAGATTTTTTTATTTTGATCCAACGCATAACTGGCGAATAGATTAGTGACGAAATGTCCATCTACCGTTGCAAGCACTCCGTTGTCATACGGTGCCGCCGTAATCGGGCTGACCCATATACATGAGGGGGAAAATCGCCAGTTTTGGTACCGTAGCGTACCGCCCGATTTGAAGACGTGCTTGGATTGATACGGAAGATCGTAGTCATACACGTAGTCGATTTTGCCGTCGACATAACTGTAATTGGCCCAATAACTCACATCGTACCCCGGGAAATACGAATGTCCCTGATACGAAATATCTCCGCCGTATACAATCGCCTCAATCGAATTGGCCGCTCCGACCGCTTGGATGATCGTTGTATCCGGGATAAAATAGATTTGATTCGGCAAATCTTCTTCATTGGAGATGATGTCTTTGATCGTCGAATAGTACAACGAAAAACTGATTTGGTCGTTTTGGCTTAAAATCACATCAAGGTCATATTCATAGTTTTTGCTTTTTTCAGGTTTGAGATCGGGATTCGCCACCCGATAACGGTCGGTTTGATACGTATTGCCGTCCCCGAGAGTATTGGGTTGAAGCGGCGTTCCGTAAATTTTGTATTTTTGGTAATTCGACGGAGCCAAATATCCCTGGGAATAAATCAGTTTCTGGGTCACCGTATCGTTGGCATAAATCAGTGCCAAACGGGGATTAAACGTCGATCCGTATGATGAGCTGCGATCATAACGCCCGGCCAAAGAGAGCTGAAGATTGTCGTTGAAGGTAATCTGGTCTTGGAGGTAAAGCGCTTTATTATTCCACGTGATATGATAAATCGGTGCTTCGATCGTCGATCCGGCAAAATAGATCGTTCCCGATATGGAAGGGGTGGCCAGATCGATCGTCATCGGTGTCGATTTGAACGATTCGTACGACATTCCAAAAGTGAGGTTATGATTTTCAATCTGTTTGTTGAGAGTCTCTTCCGCCGCATACCGCTCGGAATGCGAATATTTATACCCCGGAACGTACGCGGTGTATTTGTTGATAAAATAGCTTCCTTCCAAAAGCTCGGTAGAGTCGTAGCTCAGAGTTGTAGTCGATTGCAGGTCATCGAAAAATTTGCCGCTGTAACGCCCGTAGTATCCGAATATAGCGGTGTTAAGATTGGAGTTGTTATCGTAAATATTCGTCTTCGAATTTCCGCCGTTCATCGCAATCAGTGTCGATTCGGACGAATAGCGATAGTTGATTCCCATGTCGAATCCGCCGTTTTCGTACCGCGCTCCGACCGACTTGGTGATATTGGGCTGAAAATCAAACTCCCGATCCTGCGCGCTTTGGACGACTGTTGAGCCGAGCATCACATTCTGACGCAGAAAGTCGCCCGGATAGGTTTTTTCGAGATCGTAATCCTGATCCTTGTGATGATGGGCTTTTAATGTCAACCGTCCGTCCGACAGCGGTATCGATTTTACACCGTAGAGGTAATGGTACCCTTTGTATCCGCCGGCAACGCTCAACTCGTCTTTAGGCACTTTTTCACTGATCAGGTTGATCACTCCGCTAAACGCATCCGCACCGTAAACGACAGATGCCGGACCGTATAGCACTTCCACCCTCTCGATTCCGAACAGCGGGTACTGCATACCGTGGCTCAACACTTCCCCGTCGGTTTGATCGATTTCGATACCGTCTTGGAGGACTTTGAAATAATTGGTTCCCATAACCCCGCGGATGCCGATCTGATTCAAAATCCCGCTGTCGGCATACCGCATCACCTGAAAGCCCGGCAAATCGTTTAAGAGTTCATCCAGTCCTCTATAACCGCGGTCTTCGATCTGCTCTTTGGAGACAACGATCACTTTCGCAGGGGTAAAGTTCAAACTTTGCGCCGTTTTGGATGCAGAGGAGACCTGTAGTTTTTGCAAATCGTACAAATCAAGCCCGAACACGTCATCCATCAAATCGATTTTGTATTCATTCGCACCGAGAAGGGCGACCGAAGCGATCAACGACAATAAATGCTTCACTCACTCACCCTTTCTGCAGCGTTCAACCCATTCTAAAATAATTAATAGGATACCTTGTTACGCCTTGAGTTTCATTGAGTGTTACTGTTTTGTTGCCGTTTTTCTGTCTTTTTGCGTCAAAATGAAAAAATCGCTTCAAAATCTATACGTCAGCCGTACCAAAAAACGGTCGTACCCGCCATCGTAGAGTCCGTCTGCCGACGTATTGTTATTTCGATCATCCACCATAGCGTAGCTGACTTCGGCGTTCAACGCTTCACTGAGTTCGTACGTCGCGATCAAATCGATCTCCTTCACTCTCATCTGCGCGGGTGTACTTTTAAAATCTCCGTAAAGGACGCTCAGCGTCGCCCCTTCCACCCCCGCCTTTTCGAAATCGAGTCCGGCACTCAGCTGATATGCCCGAACGTCTTGGTATCCGTCAATCGTCATCTCTTCCATCGAGGTCACATACGGTCCCCCTCCAAATCCGTTACTCACAAATTGACCTTCGCTATTTGAGCTTTTATTGTATGCCGCACCGAACGTAGCCATCCCTAGACCGAGGCTGGCACCGAACCCGTAAACATGACCGTCTATGCCGCTTCCATTCTTCTCATCAAACGTCGCAAACTGTCCTAATAACTCCAATTCCGCAGTCTCTGTGAAAGGAATTACATACGTTGCATCCGCATATACGGCATTCGCCAATCGGTCGATCCCGTAATACCACCCCTGCAGTGCAAGATTCTCAATCGACTCGTTCATGATCCCCGCGACAAACGCTCCGTCGCTTTGCGCTCCGTCCAGCCTTTTGAATTTTGAAATATCGTCACCCGAATCGTATCCCGCCCACCGTCTGACGTATCCTCCGACTATCGTCGTCCCGTCAACAGGCGTATAGGTAGCAATGGCCGCTTCAAACGTATTGGGGTGCATCCGGATATCGTCCGTATCCGCCAGCGGAGTATCGATCTGCTGCCGGCCGATACGCAGACTGAAAACATCGGTAGTGTAATCGACATACGCTTCTCCGAGGTAAATATACGAATCCGTCTCCCTCCCGAACATATCCCCGTTTGCCGTTCCCTGCGCGACGGAACCGGTCGCAAAATTGAGTTTACGGCTCACATATGCCGCCGCACCGAGCGATATATTGTTCCATGTCGGCGTTTCATACTTTACAATAGCGCCGAACGCCGTTGCGTACGTATCCTGATCGATGGCATTGTTTTGATTGATATACGCGACTCGGATCTGTTTGCTCAGTGTCCCGGGAAGCCACTTCTCTTCCGTATCCGCGGCATGCAATGCGGCAGATACCGCTAAACTCATCAAGATTGTTTGTCTCATCTCATGTCCATTGTCGTTATGTAAGTAGCACTCTAGGTGTAAGTGTAACTTTCCAACATGAAAGAGTATTGAAAAATTTCTTTTCTTATTTAATTTTGGAACAACCTATGCTATGGGAGATAGAATGCACCCGAAAAGGGCGTTAGGCACTCTGCTGCTTGTAAGACTTTAATGCAGAAAAAGTTCGTGTCGGATTTTTTCGGGATTTTTTGGAATCGGTCTCGATTTTTGTATAACTTTCCAACGTAGGTTCCAGTAACCGTTTACACCCCTCGCGCACGGAAGAAACTATCTTTTTATCCTCTTGTCCTATCCGGAGCATAGCGTTAAAATCCTCTTCTTTCATCGGCTGATGATGCGGAAATTTTATGTGCATTTCCGTTACATATTCTCTATACGTCATCGCCACTCCCCCCTTATCGAAAATGATGCGGAGAGTATAAAATCAAAAGATTACAAACACCGCACACACAAAAGCTCTTCTTGTAATGCGGGTGTGACTCTTTACACCTACAATGTGTTACATTTTTCCGAAAGGTGTTATACGATGTTGCCAAGCTATGAACACAAATTGACAGAAATCCGTGAAATGATCTCTTCGCTTCTGTACGACATTCTCCTCTCCAGTCAACAATCCCTCAAAGCTTTTGAGAACAATGACACCGATTTGTATGCGTCCGTCCGCTCAAAAATCAATACTGTCAAAGCGATCACAGATATCATCGATACGAAGATTATCCAAACGATTGCCCTTTTCGGCCCTGAAGCCAATGAGCTTAGAGATCTGATCGTCTATCTCAAAATGACCAATGAAATCGACCGTATCGTCGATAGTATCGATAAATACTGCAAGCGGTTCAACAACCATATATTTGAAGAGTACAATTTAACCTCCTTCAATAACGCGATCATTCAACTGCATAAGACGACGCTCCATACCCTCGAGTATCTTTACGCTTTTTTTATGGACATCGATCATGCCAGTGCCCACGATCTTTACCGAAAAGTCCTTATCGAAGAGTCGATCAACGACGATCTTTTTTCCATTATCGAAAAAGATTTTCTCTCTTTAATCATGACCCATTCAGAACACTCGACCGAATATGTCAATGTTCTCGGAACCCTCAGAAATCTCGAACGGATCGCGGATCGCGCGGTCAGTATCGCGGCCTTGCTTCTGTATGCGCAAAATGGGGGAGAGTTGCAGTTGCGCCGATGAATGGCTGATGAAAGAAAATTTTTCTAAACAATAAAGTTGCGAATCATAGATTTTACATATGTGTGTAACATGGTACTCGTATGCGAATACCATGTCTACACATCTATCGTTAATAAGTAGTCGTTACATTGTGCTCTTTACGCCACTGGATAATCGGATTATAGTCTCCGAACTTATGCTCTTCCTGCGAAAAAGGGTCCGGATACGGCCCCATATGGTATGAAACCGGCCGATCTTCGATATACGGATACTCTTTTGTCAAATTTGGTTTTGGGCGTTTACGATGATCGTCATTAATATATGCGGCAACGTCGATTGCCTGTTCATCGGTCAAAATCGGATTTTCCCATGTTACGCCTAATGGCATGTTATATTTTATAAACTGTGCCGCTTTGATTACGCGATGCATCGACGATCCGGGCTGATACGACATATACCCCCATAACGGCGGATACGTGTACGCTATTCCATCCGGTTTGATTTGGCCTTCTCCGTTCTTTCCGTGACATGATGCACAATAATTTTCATACACGACTTTTCCGTTATTAAGATCAGCCGCTCTATTCGGCAGCGTAATCTCTTTCAACTCGTCTCCAGGGACGTGAGCTCCCGTGGGAACTCCCGTTCCGAGCCATTTCATATAACTGACAATCGCTAGCATCTCTTTGCTGTCTAAGGGCATTTTTTTACCGTTAAGCGGACGTTCGATACAGTTATTCACCCGTTGCGACAGAGTCAGAAACTTCCCTTCTCTGCCTCTATACTGCGGATATCGAGCGTGGACAGAGAAATAGTTCAAACCGTACGGTCGTCTTCCCGAATCCAGATGGCAGTTATTACACCCTAACCCATTTCCGCCGAAATGTCCGACTTTCCCTTTTGGTCCTAGATAATAAGGGAAATTTGTAACCAACTCTTTTCCATAACGGATTAAATCACCCGTTTTCCCGGCAGGTATCGTCTGTTCGTCAGGTGGACTGAACAATACTTCTCCCGCTGTTAAACTTACTGATATCAGTAAGAGACTCCACACGTTTTTTTTGCATAACTTCATTTTAAACTCCTTTTGTGTTATTGCACCAATCATTTTATTTAAGTAAATATAAAATATAGATTCTAGTTTAATTACAAAAGGTATTTAAAAATCCGGCTAGCAAACATGATACTATACGCAAAGCAGAAAAGAGTTCGGAAAAATGCAGTTCGTGAGACACACTAATGGCGTAAACTACATAAACGCATACGGAATAAAAGTGTTACTGAGGATTTTTAAAGTCTTTGAAAGTGCAGGAAATAGAGGATTTTATGGCGGACAGCTAGGGATTCGAACCCTAGATAGGTTGCCCTATACACGCGTTCCAGGCGTGCGCCTTCGACCACTCGGCCAGCTGTCCTTAAAGAAAGAACGTGATTGTACCTAAAATAGCTTAAAAGCCATATTTCTTCGGCGGTTTTTTGCGCGATTGCTCTTTATTCCAGCGATTGTTAATATGTTTCAACCACATTAAGAATATCCCGACCAATAGCAAAACGGCACACACTTCATACCCGATCGCCCAAATAATGAAAAACGACGCAAGATTGAACTGAAGAAAATATTCGTAACTTGCCTCTGCTACGAACAAAAATAGAAACAACAAACCGGCCAAATACGGAACGATCAAAATATACAAAGCGAGGACGACCCCTTCATACCCCTCGGGTGCGAAAACAAAATCGCGATAATCGAGAGACTTTTGGAAAAAGTCGTCTTCCATTTTGCGCCGCGTCTGGAGATTTTCTCTCTGATAGTTTCGGGCGTTATCCCGTGCCGTATCAGAAATCAACGAAGATTGAATCCGTTTCTCAATATTTTTATCCATATCGGTACCTTGGTTCGTTTGATGATAAATTATAACCTGTTTTGTTAGAAATTTAAGGTGAATTATTAACAAAAAGTAAATACGTAGTAAATATATAGTAAACCGAAACATCAAGGTGCTAATGTTTCGGTCAAACTATCGAAGGAGAATCGAACCACCATTGTAGAAAAGAAGTGTTAATTTTGTGTAAAAAAAGTTTTTTTTATCGGAGTATAATTACATATTAGACAAAAAAAGGTTCCTATGCTTCCTGCCCAACGCTTTCATCCCATCAGTGACGACTTCCGCTCCCCCTACGCCCGTGACCGTGACCGTATCATCCATTCGGGGAGTTTTCGCCGTCTCGAATACAAAACACAGGTCTTTTTGAACTCTCAGGGCGATTTTTTCCGAACCCGCCTCACCCATAGCATCGAAGTAAGCCAGATCGCCCGTTCAATCAGCTCGCATCTCGGACTTGAAGAGTCTCTCGCCGAAAGTATCGCATTGGCACACGATCTCGGACACACCCCTTTCGGGCACATCGGCGGAGATACCCTCGATGAATGTTTGAAGGATCGGGGATTTACGAATGGATTTGAACATAATTTCCAAAGTTTCCGCGTCGTTACCAAACTCGAACAACGTTATAAAGCTTTTTTAGGTCTAAACCTTACCTACGCCACCCTAGAAGGGATTTTAAAACACTCCTATCCGTATAACAAACCGTTTTTACCCGACGAGATACGAGAGGCATTCGCCCTCGATACCCACCCCAGTATCGAAGCGATGATCGTTGACCGTGCCGATGAAATCGCCTATATCAGTCACGACATCGACGACGGCGTTGCTTCGGGACTGATCTCGTTCGATACCCTCCGATCTTCCGAACTGATTCAAACAATATTGCAAAAGGTATACGACGAAGGGATACGCGAAGACGAAGACGAAATGTTCCGTTACCGTTTCAGTTCCCATCTCATCAATCACCTTGTTTATTCTCTTCTCGAAGAGTCCCGTAATAAAATCGATAACACGCGCGTGTTAGCTTCCGTTATCGCCTCAAACGAAACGATCCCCGTCGGTTTTTCTGCAGAACTCGAAACGCAGATCAAAAAACTGAAAAAACTGCTCTATCAGGAACTCTATCAGCACAAACACATCATGCGAAAAATGTTTTCCGGAAAACAGGCTATTATAGGGCTATTCACTGCCCTGATGGAAGAGCCGAAGATGCTTCCGCGTTATTATCTGGAACAGTGTGATCGCCGTAACCCTCACCGTGTTATCAGCGATTATATCGCCAGCATGTCGGATCGATATGCGATGGAATTGTATAACGAGTTGTACGGAAGAGAAGGGTGAATTTGAATAAAATTGCGATCATCGGCGGCGGAGCAAGCGGACTCATGGCGGCACTTTTTGCCGCACGCGCCGGTGCGGACGTCACGATTTATGAACATAATAACAGTGTCGGAAAAAAGATCTTAGCCTCCGGAAACGGACGGTGCAACATCATCAATACCACCGCCACCTACGAAGATTATGCGGGAAGCGATCCCCATTTCGTCACCTATGCCCTCAAGCAGCTCAATTTCCATTATTTTGAAAAGTTTTGCAACTCTATAGGCCTCATTCTCGATATCAAAGAAGACGGACGATGTTATCCCCTCTCGAATGAAGCCAAATCGGTATTGATCGCACTTAAAAGTGCCGTGAGTGATTCGGGAGCAAAAATTCTCACCGATTCTAAAGTCACCGCGATTACAAAAGACGAAATGTATTTCACCGTTCAAACACTGCAGGACAAACAACGTTATAAGAAAGTTTTAATTGCCACAGGAAGCGAAGCGGCACCCCAACTGGGCTCATCTGCCGATGGCTATAGCTTTGCAAAACAGTTCGGACACGAGATATTACCGACCTACCCTTCGTTAGTGCAACTTCATTTAAACTCCAAAAATCACCATAAAATGGCGGGCGTTAAAACTGTTGCCGAAGTGTCACTCGTGATTGATGGGAAAAGTAACGCAAAAGTAACAGGGGATATTCTCTTTGCAGCGTACGGTATCTCAGGACTCGCAATCCTCGATGTTAGTCAAAGAGCCTCGTATGCCCTTTCAAACAAACAACGTGTTAGCATCTCCCTCAATCTTCTACCGCGATATGAGCGAGGAGAGCTTGTCAATATCATCGAAAAGCTCTTTACCTCCGTCCCTAAACATAATGTCCATACCGCACTCTGCGGTCTCATCCCCGCCAAAATAGCCACCTATCTCCTCGAAGATGCTCAAATTCCTCTCACGACGCGCGTATCGTCCATCAATCCCAAAGAGATCAAAAAACTCGCCCATTTGATCGGTGAATGGAAGTTTGACGTGAGTGATACTCATGGGTTCAAACACGCTGAAGCCAGCGGTGGCGGTGTATCTACGGCACAGGTGAATAACAAAACGATGGAATCAAAACTCGTAGAGGGACTTTATTTTTCGGGTGAAGTGCTCGATATCGTAGGAAAACGTGGAGGTTATAATTTTAACTTTGCATGGGCTAGCGGTATGATTGCAGGGAAAGAGATGGCGAAATGATACTATATATCACTCGTTATAATAAGCACTAAAGGATATTCTATGACAAAAGATTTAACATCGTCAACTATTAGTAGACAAAATATTTTAAACAATAACTATGCATTAGAGCAGCTAGAATCCAACTTATCATTAGGCGGTATATATTGGCACGATCAAGCAGTATTTACGAAAGCACATATTGCAGAACTTTTACAAATTGATATCAGAACAGTTGAAAGATATTTAGAAAATCATAATGACGAATTAATCAATAATGGATACAAAGTTTTAAAAGGAACAGAATTTAAAAATTTCAAAGAGTATGTCTCCGACATTGATGTCGGAGACATCTCAAAAACCCCGTCACTAGGGGTGTTTACATTTCGTGCTGTTTTAAATATTGCTATGCTTGTCACTGAAAGTGAGAAAGCCAAAACTATAAGAAGCAAGATATTGGATATTGTCATCGATGTTATGGCACAAAAATCTGGTGGGCACACAAAATATATAAATCAAAGAGATGAAGCTTATCTACCTTCAGCCTATAAAGAATACAGCTATAGAAAAGAGTTTACAGACGCGCTTGATTACTATCTAAATGCTGATAAATGGAAGTATGGAAAATATACAAATAAAATTTATGAAGTTGTTTTTTTAGAAAATGCAGCTGAATATAAAAAAATATTGGCGTTAAAAGAAAAAGACCAAATTAGAGAAACAATGTATTCTGAAGTCTTAAATGCTATAGCAAGCTTCGAACATGGATTAGCTGTAGAAATGCAACAAGAGTCTTTAAAGCTTAATAGAAAACTTACAACAAAAGAATTGGATGAATTAATTGTAAAAGCCTCTCAAAATCCATATTTAGTACCTCACATAAATGATGCTAGAGCAAAAATGGCAAGTCGTGATTTATGCTTCCGAGAAGCACTTCACCAAAAATTGGAAAATTATATTCAATCTGTTCCACAAAGTGATTTCGATAAATTTTTAGGTGAAACTAGTAAATCCTTAGAAGAAAGACTTTCAGATCCTGAGACATTAGCTGTCTTGAAACGATTAAAAGACAGATGATGAATATACAAATTTTATATTTTGATACAAAACATGCTATTGCAGTTCATGACTGGATAATTGAAAATAGCGGTGGGCTATCAGGGTACAGGGAGTTAGGATTACTAGACAGTGCGTTAGAACATATTCAAAATGACTTATATTACCCCTCGTTTGAAGAAAAACTTAAACACTTAATCTACGCAGTCAATAAATTTCATCCATTTTCAGATGGAAACAAACGCTCAAGTTTAACGCTAGGAGCATATTTTTTAGAGCTTAATGGATATGACTATTGTATTAAAAAATTTGTACAAGAAATGGAAAATATTGTTGTTTGGTTAGCTGAAGGAAAAATAAAAGAGGACTTGCTCTTTGAAATTATTACATCTATTATAGAAGAAGACGATTATTCTGAAAGTCTTAAACTTCGTATTTTTGAGGCTGTATATACTTCTGACTAAGAACATTATAAAATTGAAAAAAGATGGATCCCGTGTCGTAGCACGGGATGACGCGGAAAATTACTTTTTCGCGTAACGTTTACGGTCAGTTGGATCCAACCATTTTTTACGCATACGGATATTAAGCGGAGTAACTTCGAGAAGTTCATCGTCTTCGATCCACTCTAGCGCACGCTCAAGATTCATATCGCGTGGCGGAACGAGTTTGATCGCTTCATCGGCACCAGATGAACGGACGTTTGATTGTGCTTTCCCTTTGATCGGGTTAACGTCAAGGTCGTTTGATCGGCTGTGCTCACCGATGATCATCCCTTTGTACACTTTCGTTTGCGGAGCAACGAAAAGGACACCGCGATCTTGAAGATTGAACAATGAATACGCAAGGGCAACACCGTCTTCCATAGAGATCAACGCTCCGTATTGGCGGCTCTCAACGTTACCGGTGTAAGGGCGGAATTCCAAGAATGAGTGGTTCATAACCCCTTCCCCTTTGGTATCGGTCAAGAACTGACCACGGAAACCGATCAGACCGCGTGCAGGGATTTCGAACTCTACGCGGGTAAAGCCCTCACCCATCGGTACCATTGCTTTCATTTCCGCTTTACGGCGACCGAGACGCTCGATGATCGTTCCCGCAAAGTCTGCCGGAAGGTCGACGACCAAGTGCTCGAACGGTTCGCATTTGACCCCTTCGATCTCTTTTACGATAACTTCAGGACGTCCGATACCGAACTCATACCCCTCGCGGCGCATGTTTTCGGCAAGAATAGTGATTTGAAGCTCACCACGACCGGAAACGATAAATTTACCTTCTCCGACCGTTTCGTAACGCATCGCTACGTTGGTGTTCATCTCTGCATCCAAACGCTCGCGGATTTTGTTCGCCGTAACGTGTTTACCCTCTTGACCTGCAAGCGGAGAGTCATTAACCGAGAAAACAACAGTCAACGTAGGCTCTTCAATGTGCATCGGATCAAGCGGCATAGGGTTTTGCGGATCACAGATCGTGTCCCCGACGTCTACCGTTTCGATACCGGCAACGGCAACGATGTCGCCCGCTTCCGCTTCTTGGATTTCCATACGGTTAAGACCCATAAAGCCGATCAATTTAGAGATACGTCCTTTGATCATTTCACCGTCGGCTTTTGCAAGGAGAATGTTATCCCCTTTTGCGATTTTACCGTTGAAAATACGGGCAATACCGATTTTACCGACGTAGTTATCGTAGTCGAGTGTGAAAACTTGCAACTGAGTCGGGTTTTCCGGATCACCGGTAGGCTCAGGTACTTTTTCCAAAATGGTGTTGAACATACACGTAAAATCGCCGTCCGGCTCAGACATGTCCAGTTTTGCAATACCGTCACGCGCCGCAGCGTAGATGATCGGGAAGTCAAGTTGATCTTCCGTCGCATCCATCGCAACGAAAAGGTCGAATACTTCGTCTACTACACGTTCAGGGTCAGCTGAGGGTTTATCGATTTTGTTGATAACAACGATCGGTTTGATTCCAAGACCGAGCATTTTTTTAACAACGAATTTCGTTTGAGGCATAACCCCTTCGTATGCATCGACGAGCAACAACGCACCGTCAACCATTTTCAAAACACGCTCAACCTCACCGCCGAAGTCGGCATGGCCCGGAGTATCGATAATGTTGATTTTGTGCTCACCGTAGCGGATCGCCGTATTTTTAGAAAGAATGGTAATCCCGCGCTCTTTTTCGAGTGCGTTAGAGTCCATCGCTCTTTCATTTACTTGTTCGTGGGTTCCGAACGTTCCGGATTGCTTGAGCAATCCGTCAACTAGGGTCGTTTTACCGTGGTCAACGTGCGCGATTACGGCGATATTACGAATTTTTTGCATTGCTGTCCTTCATGAATAGGGCAAAGATTTTCGCGGATTATATCTCATTTAAGGTTAAGCAAGTGTTAAGGCATTTTCAAAGGTTACCGAACGGTTTCAAAATTATAAATGGAATAGATTTTGCTTTATCTTATCACTTAATACTATTCGGGTGATTGGTACCCGATCAAGGATCACTGATGATCGTGCAAAGTAATGACACCAAAGCGTCCACATCGCTTATCGACCTTTTGGGAGGGAATGGAAAATCCTCTTCTTCCAAATCGAACGATCTGTTTGCAAAACTGTTATCATCCCTTTCTACTCAGACTAAAGGGGAAAAAGTTATCTCTTCCTTGACAGGAGAAACGACTAAGACGGTAAAAACAAACGATTTTCATGCCGTTATCGATCCCAAAAAGACTATTATCCAAAGCAGCGGATCAACATCATCCTCCGCTAAAGAGCTGCAATCCCTGTTGCTAGGAGATGAAAAAGCATCAACTCTCTTCTCGAGCGACATCACTTCGAATTTGAGCAACGACCAGATTCGTCCGCTGATCCATCAGGCAAAAGAGTATCTCAAAAACCAAATCACCACAAAATCGCCTGAGTACTTAAATGATCCCGAATCGCTCCCTAAAACGTTGGGAGGGTTAGTCAAATTGGCCGAAAAAATGGGACTGAATCCACAATCGATTACCCTCTCTACAATAATGGAATCGGATTCTGCGGATACGACAGCTGCCGCTTTGCCCTCCCAACTGTTGACAAAACCGCTGTTAGATACCAAAATTCTTTCACAACTCTCCACCCTTCCGGAAGATACAGCTTCAGCAGAAGCGATCGTACAATTGCTCAACAAAACCAAAAACAAAGGGCAAAAAGAGACTAAATCTCCCTCCGAATCGACTCCGGCGGAACGCGCATCCGACAAAACCGACAAAACAGATTCCCAACCGCTAAAAACATTATTGCAAGGCTTAAATAAGCCTGATCAAGAAGCATCTACATCATCTTTAAAATCAACATCAAAACAACAAGAGAGCCAACCGTTAGATACCGTTCCATTAAAAAGCGAAACAACCAATAATATTTCTAGCACGGAAACAAAAGGGCACCAAGGTAAAGTATCCACTCCCCTTACTACCTCGGCTACTGATATCAATGATTTAAAAACCCTTTTGCAAGGCGATACTGAGAGCAAAGAGTCTAAAAACGATACAACAGCGATAAATAGCAAGACGGATACGGAAAATGCCAAAATAATGCAACCGCTTGAAGCCGATTCTCTTGAAGTCAAGGGCAAAGAGGCTCAGCAAAGCATGCGCCATTTCGCGAGTGATCTTAAAGAAGCCGTTCAAGAGTACAAACCGCCATTTACTCGTCTTACGATGAAACTCAATCCCGAAAAACTGGGTGAAGTGGAAGTAACTCTCGTCCAACGCGGAAATAACGTTCACGTCAATATCCAATCATCAAACGCAACCAGCGTTGCATTTCTGGCCCACAACGCCACCGAGCTTAAAGCGCAGCTTGCCCATCAGGGTATTACCAATGCTACAATGAACTTTATGTCCGGCGGCGAGGGGCAAGCTCAAAATCAGGGACAGCAAAACCAACAGCAAAATCGTTTCAAATCCTATCAGTCGTTCGAAGAACTCGAACTCAGTGAAGAGCAGTTGAGCGCTCTGGAAATTGTTATCCCTAATTACGCATAAATCTAACTCAAGGAGATTATCATGGCAATCGACGCATACGGAAACTATACGACCGGAACGGCGTATACCGATACATCAACTAAAACGTCTACAAAAACAACAGGCTCATCCGCCCTCGGAAAAGATGATTTTTTAAATCTTCTGATGGTGGAATTAAAATACCAAGATCCGACCGAGCCGATGGACAGTGAGAAAATTTTGACCCAGACTTCACAACTCGCGACGCTCGAATCGGCGGAAAATACCAACAAAGCTTTGGAATCGCTGACGGCGGCATTGACGACATCGATGCAGTACTCGGGGATTTCAGCAATCGGAAAAATGGCCGACACCGGAAGTAACGCTATCCAGCTGGAAGAGGGATCGGATGCGAAATTCGAACTTTACCTCCCTGAAGCCGCCACAGACGGAAAAATCAATATTCTCGACAACAAAGGTAACGTGCTCAAAACCATCACTATGGAAGCGACGGATGCAGGGGTATCCCAATACACCTGGGACGGCACGAATAATGCCGGCAAAGAGCTCGATGCCGGTATCTATTACGTCGAAGCGACCTACAATAAAGCCGACGAAACATCCGGAACCACACGTGTAGGTCTCTATCCCATCGAAGCAATACGATATGAAGGTGGTACTACGTATGCTAAGCTCGGATCGAGTTATGTCGACTTCAGTAAAATCACTGAAATCACGAATAACTAAATTTTGCCGATCATTACAGAGGATTTATTATGACACAAGGGTATTACACCGGAATATCCGGGATTCAAAGCAGCCAATACGGGTTGGATGTCATTTCTGATAATCTTGCAAATGTCTCTACAACTGCGTATAAAAGCTCGACGGCTGAGTTCTCCGACTTGCTTAGCAAAGTCATCTCAAGCGGTAATACACCCACTTCTAACGACATTGGATACGGGGTCAAACTGCAGGCAACCAGCTTTCAATTTACACAGGGGACGTTAATGCCTTCAGAGCGTTTTAGCGATATGGCATTGGAAGGAAACGGCTTTTTCGGTGTCGTGTCTAAAGATCAAACTGTCTTTACCCGAGACGGAAGTTTTTCGTTTGATACCTACGAATCGGTCCCTGGCGATGTCAATTCCTCTACAAATCGGTTAGTCACGGCCGATGGGGGATACGTGTTAGGGACGATGCTAACCAACTTTTCCTACGACGAAACATTTGATTACGGCGCACAAACGACAAACGGTACAATCGGCGCTTATGTCCTAAATAATCCTACAAATACTGTTGCTTATACTGATATCAATAGTCAAGGGGTTTTGGAATTTCCTTCTCAATTAGCTTATCCCGTTCAACCGACGACTCAAACCAATTTTTTTGGGAATCTCGGAATAACGGATGAAACACGTACGATTAGTGCCGATGTTATTAGCTCCAATAACGAGATAAACCGTCTTAAATTAACATTCACTAAAAGCGCTACGCAACCTACCGACGGTGTAGCATGGGATGTCACTGCAACTGTAACTTCCAATGACGGCAGTACAGTGTACGATACCCAAACCGGTCAAGCCATTTTTGGTGCATCAGGAGCATTAGAAAGCTTTACTGTTCCTTCGGTCGATAACGACGGGACCCTCGTATCTATGAATCTTGGAACAGGATTTAGCGGTGTTATTGCTATTGACGGTGTCGGTATCAGTGGTTCATCAACTTCAGACGGTGTATCTGCCGGAACATTAACCAAGTATGGTATCAATAGTGATGGAACAATCATTGCCGATTTTTCAAATGGACAACAAAGTGCTATCGGACGGGTTGCTGTTTATCATTTCCAAAACGATCAGGGGCTTAACCGCGAAGGAGGAACCTACTACACTCAAAGTTCTGATAGCGGAAAGCCTCTGTTTTGGACCGATGCTAATGGCAATGCCGTTGCCGGAGCGTCGGTACGAAGCAATTATTTGGAAGGTTCAAACGTCGATGTGACCGTAGGGTTGACCGATATGATCGTCACACAGCGGGCCTATCAATCCAATGCAAAAACTGTTACCACAGTAGATGAGATGATCCAAAAAGCTCTTGCGATGCATCGTTAATAGTGGAATATTTTTTGCTTGATAATTTTACTCTGTCATAAAAAGGACATATTATGCTAAAGTCACTCTTTTCTGGTGTTACCGGTTTGCAATCGCATCAAATCGCGATGGACGTCGAATCGAATAATATTGCCAATGTCAATACAATCGGATATAAATATTCCCGCGCGAACTTTTCCGATCTGTTAGCACAGACCAACCAAATTGCAACAGCACCGCAAGGAAAGCTGGGCGGTAAAAATGCTGTTCAAATCGGTTTGGGGACGTCAGTCAATTCGATCACGAAAATCATGTCCCAGGGATCGATCCAAAATACCGATAAAAATACCGACGTCGCGATTCAGGGTGACGGTTTCTTTATCGTCAGTTCCGATGGAGGAAACACTTATAAATACAGCCGTTCGGGTGACTTTAAATTCGATGCCGCCGGAAACTTCGTCGATAACAACGGCTTTATTGTCCAAGGATGGGTACGGGATAAAAATACAGGCTTAGTCGATTCTACGGCACCTATCAGCAATATCACGATCCCGCCGGGGTTGACAACACCGGCCAGCGCAACAACACAAATGGTTGTTAAAGCCAATTTGAGTGCCAGTACTACGATTACCCAATTCTCTCCTACCTATGAAACGGATACAACCGGAGCATTTATCAATACCGACGGTTATCCGGTCACACCTGAAGATATGGGAGTCATGTTTAGTGCCAGTGGAGAAGCATTTTCACTCACTTCAGCAGCAGCCGGACCGGGGACAGGCGGAGACGGTATTTTTATCAGTACCGATGGCGGACAAACATACGCCGAGTTCCGTTATACCAGCAATATCGCCGATGTCACGACGACCGGTACGGGAGCCGGAGGGGTTGCAACGTCCCCGACACAAACCGACGGTACGGCATCGACCAATGCCAACGTCTATTATTTCAATAGCACCGAAGACTTCCGTGCAGCCGTAGCCAACTGGACCTCTACGAATGCCCTGAATCCGGGGGCATCCGCTGGAGCAACTGTCAATTACAACGCACAAGGAAAATTAATTGTTTCCAACAGTGCCGGTGCCAGCGATCTCAGCATTGCAGTTGCGGGTATTACAGATACCAATACGGTTAAAAATGAAATTTTTACAGGCAATTTTTCCACTCTTGCCGGAAATATCGTTGCAGGTTCTACCTCGACCAAACAGTCTCAAGCGGTTAATGCGGCAACTCACTCGGTAAGTATGGACATCTATGATTCACTGGGAAGTAAACATACGCTGAAAATCGACTTTCGCAAACAATCCAGCAATGCAACGACTGGAACCTCATGGAGCTATAGTGTCAGCGTTCCGAAACCTGCCGATATCGGAGGAGTAGCTCCTTATCAAAATATTCTAAATCCGGCAGGAGTCATCTCATTTGACTCTACCGGAGCCTTGGCCGGGTATACTATTCCGGCCATCGACTTTACCGGAAACAACGGTTCCAAACCGAATCAATCCATCAGTCTTGATTTCGGTACAATCAACGGATTTGACGGTATTACCAGTTATGATAATGAGTCATCTACCGGTGGAAATAGCCAAGACGGATATGCAGGCGGAGATTTGAACGGAATTCGTATCGATGCGAGCGGTACCTTGATCGGATCGTTTACCAACGGTCGTTCTTTCGGTTTGGCACAAATCGCTATGGCGAAATTTTCAAATAATGAAGGGCTTACCACTGACGGCGGTAACGTCTATCTGCAATCGGCAAACTCCGGAGACCCGATCATCGGTACGGCGGCAACTGCCGGACGCGGTTATATGCAGGCATCATCGCTTGAGGCATCAAACGTCGACCTCTCCAAATCGTTGACTCAACTGATTATTATCCAACGCGGATATCAGGCGAATGCCAAAACAATTACTACCTCCGATACCCTCCTAGAAACACTTCTCGGCATTAAACGTTAACGCATAACGCGTTAGCGGTCATCTCGTTTTTTATGTATTGTTAATTAGTTTAGGGATAGGTCCGGCAAGTAAGGAGTTCTTGCCGGTGCTTTGAAACTTAAGGAGTGAGTGATGAATGAAAAAACATCTCCCTTGACTTGCTGCTGTCAATCGGGATAAAAGAATTATGAAACAACTTAGTAAACAAACAGTAATAACGTTATAATTCCCTCATGCGATGGCGAACACTCAAGAAAAAACAACATACCAAACCTGCACCTTCCAAACCCAAAATCGAATACGCTCCGTTTTGGCCCCGTGCATTAGGGTTTGTTACCGATATCTTTATGATCGGGCTTCCTATTTCTCTATTGATGATGATGGTTTTCGGCTATGATCAAATGCATACGGCAACAGCTATAGACGTTATAGTTCATACCGATAAAGCGCACCAGAATCCCCCCAATCCGATCGCTTCATTGACCCAGATCGCACTGTTTATGATCACCTACGTATGGCTATGGCACCGCTTTGGTCAAACACCCGGGAAAAAACTCGCCTTTATCCGCGTCGTTGATGCCGTAACACTGGAGAATGCCCCTTACTGGAAATTGATCCTCCGTTTTATCGGTTACTTTGTCTCTCTCATCACCGTTTTCGGTTTTTTTATCGGCTCGTTTCGTAAAGACAAACGGACCCTTCACGATCTTCTCAGCGGCACGGCCGTAATACGTATCTCCTAACGTGTCCGTTCTAATCGCCGCTTTCTACTTTTTTTACTTTGCCCTGATCGGGGTTCACATCATATTCGTCCCCAAAATTCTTACCATGGTGGGATACGATCCTCTCCACGTCGGCATCGTTTTCGCTTCTGCCCCGCTGGTTCGTTTTGCGATGCCTTTTCTCTTTTTGAAGGGGTTTAAACTCGATCAAAAGGTCTTTTTTCTCTCTCTGGGGTTCATGGGAATCGGCGCTATAGGCTTTTATCCGGCACTGGAGCATTTCGGGCCGTTGCTGCTCGTGAATATCGTCTTCGGAATCGGCATATCGTTGGTTCTCCCTTATATCGAGGTTATTTCACTCGAACAGATCGGAAAAGAGCGCTACGGACGTATTCGGATGTTCGGGTCTTTGGGTTTCATCGCAGTAGCCCTCATCCTGGTTCATTATCTCACCACTCCGCAAAGCGGAATCGTATTTTTAATCGCGATGGCGATGACGACGCTCATTTTCGGAGCGTTTATCGGGAACCGCCAAAGCAAACTTCCGCTTAGTGAATGTGACGCCGGGGACGAATCGTGCCGTTTCTCGCTTATGGGACATCTCTCGCTGTGGATAGGTTTTTTCCTGATGCAGGTAAGCTTCGGGCCGTTTTATAATTTTTTCACCATTTATGCGACCGATCACGGAGTATCGCTCGATACTACCGTATGGCTCTGGAGTTTCGGAGTCATCGCCGAGATCATCATGTTTTATTTTCAGGGGCCGTTGTTACGGAGAAATCTCCCGGCAATTTTGCAAATAACCGCTTTTATCACCGTTTTCCGATGGCTTATCGTCGCCTTTTTCCCGGATCATACCCTTATGCTGTTTGCCGCACAGAGCCTCCATGCTTTCAGCTTCGCTTTGTTTCATTCGGCATCCATCGCCATTTTGTTTCATCTTTACAAAGCGCGCCGCCTCTCACAGCAATTCTTTTTCGGTATTTCGTACGGATTGGGGGGCTTTATCGGAGCGATCGGCGCAGGGGCGCTCTATCAGTATACGCCGACGTATCTGTTTGTCGGAGGAGCCCTCGCCGCGCTGGGGGCGGGAGTGGCTTTTCGGGCATTTAATAATCGATAATCAACGAAGCCAAGAACGTCCGGTCGGTATGAAGCGATGGTGCTGGAGGCGTATTGGCGTAATCGACTTTATAGCTCAGACCCATCGAAAGGGTCGAATTTATTTTGCTCTCGATCGCACTTTTGCTATAGAGGAAATAGTATTTTGTGTCATCAAGTTTAACACGATAGGTCGCTTCCTGGATAAATTTCAGGTTCTCTTGTATCTTCCATTTATATATTCCGCCGAGATTCGTCGAAAAATAGTTTTCCGAATCGTCATTGTCGGGCTTGTCTCTTCCGAATAAAAGGTTGGCCTGAAAATCGAGCTGCTGTGTCTTCTCATCAATCGCTTTCATCCCTATACCCGGTCCGGTATAAAACTTATACTCGTATCCGCTGAAATGGTCTTCTTTATAGCCGATCATGTAGTTTAGAGAATAGACCTCATCGAATTGATAGTCGTAGTTAAACTCGCTCGACCATTTATTCTTAGACGTTTCGCCGTCCGAAGAGGCTCGATACGCATCCAAATGGACCCGCAATATATGTAAGTCCCATTTGGTCTTTGCATTACCTTCAAAAGCCAGAGAAGAGGTATTGCTGTTCCCTTTGCTATCGATATAGGAAAATTCGCTATGCGTGACGATATCGCCGTTATGCTCGGGAAGGGGACATACGTCAGCCGCCATCAATGAACTCCCTCCCAGAGTAATCCATAAAAGCCTTCGAATCATATCTCCCCTTTTCGAACATGCAAATCCATCTGAGGAAACGGAATCGAGATACCGTGCTTGTCAAACTCCAGCTTGACCGCTTCGGTCATCTCAAACATACCGTCCCAGTAGTCGTCTACCGCTACCCACGGACGGGCAAAAATCTGAACCGAGTTTTGGGCGAGGGCTCCAACCGCGACGACGGGAGCCGGTTCGGCAAGCACTTTCGGATTGGCCTTCAGAACCTCCATGATCACCTCTTTGGCCAAACGCAGATCGTCTTTGTAATCGATGTCGAATACCATATCGACCCGGCGTTTGTCGTTGCCCGTGTAGTTGATGATATTCCCGCTGATCAAAGTACCGTTAGGGATGATGATCGAGCGGTTATCCGTCGTCGTCAACGTCGTGGAAAAGAGATTAATCGTCTTGACCGTTCCCATCACTCCTGAGGTCTCAATAAAATCTCCCACTTTAAACGGACGGAAGAAAATAATCAATACCGCAGCACCGACATTGGAAAGGGTATCTTTGAGGGCAAGCCCCACGGCCAATCCCGCTGCACCGAACACGGCGACAAACGAGGTCGTCTCGACGCCGAGGTTGCTAATCGCCGCGATCACGATCACGACAATCAATCCCACATACGTCGCATTAGCCGCAAACGAAACGAGGGTCGGATCGACCTTAGCTTTGTTCAACCCTTTTTTGATGAGAAAAACGATCTTGCCGGCGATCCAGCGCCCGATAAAAAAAATCAGTAAAGAGCCGAGTATTTTTAACCCGTATTCGGTTGCATAGGTCATCGCCAAATCGCTGTAATGCTGGACTTTGTCCTCGTAATGTTCGATTTTTAACATGCTGTTGCCTTAACGGTATTCGATAATTTGCTCTGCGGTGAGACGTTTACGTTCGCTTTGCGGATTAACCCGATATCCGAAAGCACAGATCAGAGCCACAGAATGCCCCTCGGGGAGATCGAGAATCGCTTCGACATTTTCTTTATCGAATCCCTCGATCGGACAGGTATCGATTTTCAATGTCGCGGCATAGGTCATCATATTAGCTGCGGCGATATAACACTGTTTTGCCGTCCAATTTTCCAATAAAACTTCATCGCTCTCGATCGGAGCCAAATAGTTTTTATACACTCCCATATAGGTTTCTACCGCCTCGCTCGGCAATCCCCTGCGGGAAAACATATCTTTGACGTAACGGGTACCGCTTCGTACGACATTGTTATCGGTCGTGAAAATCACCAGCTCACTCGCATCGGTGATCTGAGTTTGATTCCAGCATGAGGGTTTGAGCGCTTTACGCAGCCCCGCGTTACGGACAACGATCAACCGCCACGGTTCCATCCCGAAGGATGAAGGTGAGAGGCGTGCGACCTCCAAAATCGATTCAAACTGCTCGGCTGGAATCTGTTTTTCGGCATCAAACTTTTTGCATGCGTGCCGAAACGCCATGGCCTCTAGAAACTCGGACATTCTTATTCTCCTTTACGAACCTCTGCGTGTTTTCGTTCTATGAATTGTGCTATTTTAACGTAGAGTTCTTTATGGGGGGTAACAAGCGTCTCGATCAGAACACTGTATTTGCGATAGGTTTGCCATGCGACGTTCGAAGGGTTCGGACGCCCGCGTGCTATCAGCTCGAAACTTACCGCCGCATTGATGAAACCTTTCCAGACCCGCATCTCGTCATTGTCCTCAAACCGTTTGGGGTGCCAGATCACCTCCAAATCCTCGTGTGCGTCATAATAGCGCCCTTCGTCTATCGAGACGACAAACGCTTCGCACGCTTCGGTTATACCCGTAAGTTCTTCCGCCAATAACCGCGTCCTCCCCGCAAACTGATACATGCATGTCCCGGAAATTTGCTCCGAAACTCTTTTAGCCGCTCTTTTGAAGATTTGCCCGTATCGCAGTAAAAGACAAACACGCTCTCCTCAGGTTCGCTGCGCAACATCGGAGGGCTGTAAGTTACGGTCTCGATCCCCTCGATGGGGTTGAGAATCGTATCGATCAGCAGTACCCTGATCCCTTCGGCTTCTAACGCCTGTTTGTTGCGCAAAAACTCTTCCTGCGTCCATTCATCGACATTCAAATCGACCATTATTATTATCCGTCATATTATTTTGCGAAAGTTTATCAAAATAAAAAATACGTTCGCCTTAGGATTTTAGGCTACACTTACATCATGGCAAAGAAAAAGAAAAAAATGATCAAACTCAATCAATCCATCCGCCATTTTTTCGGCGACGAAGGATTTGATGAAGGGATAGAGCGGGTTCCGACCGAATCACTCATCGCTCTGGCCCATACCCTCGGGATTTTTAACGGTACGACCGATAAGCCCACACTTGTTAAAATGTTCCGACGGCTATGGTCGGAGGGAGAAACCGAGATACGCACCCTCATCGTCGATTTTTTTCGCAACGAAGGGCGTATCTACCCCAATCCGAAACCCAGAGAAAAACCGCACGAGAGAGAAGATAAAATCGATGAACTTCTCGAAGCGTTTGAACTAAGCGCGGATGAACGCCGGGCATTGCACGCCTCGTTTATCGATATCCGTACCCGGAAAATCACCCCGGAAAAAATCGCCGCCAAACTCGAACATATCCGTTACGTCCGCAAACGCGAACAACTCGAAAAAGCGTTGGAAGGTAAATTCGATTTCGATGACACCCTCGAATATTACGCACCGATACACTATACGCTGGGAGAGGAATCTTTTAGTAAAATCCACATCCTTAAAACCGCTCCGCTGAACGAAAAGCGGCTGCATGAAGAGAGCATCGAGACTCTGGTTCCCGAAATCACGGAACTCAAAGCGGCACTAACACACCAAAAACAGCTTCAAACGGATGCGTTTTTGGCATCGCTGAATCTCTCCTCACACCGGTATCTGAACCGTGAGCAAATCATCAGTTCGCTCAAAAGCGCTCCCCCTTCCGTCCAAACCTACGGGACACTCAGCAGCGAGATTCTTCGCGGTGTCTTGACCCGACATCTGCACGTATCCCTCACCTCAGGCGGGACGGACGACTTGATTGTAGAAATCGACAAAGAGCTTCCTCTGCCGTTTCGTACCGAGCCGTTTAAATACCGTTTTTCCCTTCATCTCGATGCCGCGGAAATCAGCCGCCAAATCTGGCAGGAAGAGGATCTCGTCATCGCCTCCATGATCGAAAAGCAAAGTGCCGAAGAAGAACACGCTTTTCTCGGAGAGCTCAACTACCTGATCGATGAATGCCGTACCCGCTCCAAACTTCTCGATCTCCGCGACGAAGATTTGTACCTCATCGTCTATGAACTTCTTATCCCTTATCTGGGCGAGATTCCTCATATCAGTGCCAAAACGTCCCGAAGAGTTCTCTTTTCGTTCGATCAGCGGATCGCCAACGAACTGCTCAAACGGCAGCGACAGGAACTCCTCGGACGCAGTATCCGGGACTTTAAAAATCTTTTTCCACTTGCCCGCTCGCTTCGCCGCAAACTGGTATTCCACATCGGCCCGACCAACAGCGGAAAAACCTATACCGCGTTCCAAAACCTCCGCATGGCAGGGACGGGATATTATCTCGCTCCGCTGCGTCTTTTGGCACTCGAAGGGTATGAAACCCTCAAAGAAGAGGGTGTAAGCGTCTCGCTCATTACCGGGGAAGAACAGCTCCTCGACGAAGATGCCACCCACATCAGCTCGACGATCGAGATGCTCAATTTCGAAGTGGAAGTCGATTGCTGCGTCATCGACGAGGTACAAATGATCGGAGACCGAGACCGCGGATGGGCTTGGGCGAATGCCATCATCGGTGCTCCTGCCAAAACGATCATCATGACCGGATCGGAAAATGCCCGTGAAGCGGTCACCGCATTGGCCGAGTATCTGGGCGAACCGCTTGAAATCATCGAATTTCAGCGCAAAAATCCGCTCGAGCTGCTCAAAACCCCTACACCTATTGATGCCATTCAACCTAAAACAGCAGTTATTGCTTTTACCCGTGCCAATGCCCTGCGGCTCAAACAGCAACTTTCCAAAACCTACCGCACGAGCGTTATCTACGGCAATCTGAGTCCTGAAGTGCGCCGCGAAGAGGCGAGACGTTTCCGTGAGGGGGAGACCGATATCCTCGTCGCCACCGATGCGATCAGTATGGGATTGAACCTGCCGATCAAAACACTCCTCTTCTCCAAAGCCGATAAATTCGACGGCCAGAATCAGCGCACTCTGAGCGCCGGAGAGGTTCAGCAAATCGCCGGACGCTCCGGACGCTACGGACTAAGTGAAAAAGGGTACGTCGGGGCACTGAGCGCCGATGTGCTCAAAACGATCTCTTCGCTCTTTAACCGCCCCGCGCAGCCGGTCGCTATTCCGTTTAACGTCATGGCGAATTTCGATCACATCATGCTCGTCTCGACGATTCTGGAAGAGAAATCGCTTTCGGCGATCATTGCGTTTTTTGTCGATAATATGAAGTTTGAGGGGCCGTTCCGTGCCGCCAATCTCGAATCGATGAGCGAAGCATCCGCCATCGTAGACCGTTATGATCTGGATATGCGGACGAAATTCACCCTCGCCACCGCACCGCTCTCGACCTCATCGCCGCTGGTCATGGCGGCATTCGAACGGTATGTGCGCGCGCTGGAGCAGAAAAAACCTATCGCTTTCATTCCGCCGCAGCGGCTGGGGAGCTACGCCCTCTCGATGGAAGAGCTTCAGGATGCGGAAGATCGGATCAAGGAGATATCGCTCTATCTGTGGCTCTCGTATCGTCTGGGCGAATTTTTTATCGATGCCGAAAAAGCCCGCTCTTTCAGAGGAGAACTCAACCGTTTTATCGAGAATTCATTGCAGCAAAGCCACTTCGTCCCTCGATGCAAAACCTGCGGCAAACCGTTACCGCCGCAAAGCGAATTCGCGATTTGCCAAAGCTGTTTCAATCAGCTCAACCGCAGTAAACAAGCTCCTAGAAGCGCAATAAGTCCGAGTAATCGTACTGCGAAGGATTCAAGAAAATCTTTTCATCACGGACGCTGAGACGTTCGTCATCGTCTTCAACAGCCGCTTCAAAACGGCTTTTGATCTTTTTTTTCTCTTTGTCTTTGATCCGTTTCAATTTCAAAAACGATTTTAACGTGATCCATGTATCAAGTTCTTCTCGCTCGCTCTCGACGACATCGGCATTGATTGCCTCCTCCATCACGGCATCGGTATTCACATGGGAGAGGAATTTGGTCGCAACAACGTGCAGAACGCTCCGCAGCTGGGCATCGCGTTCTTTGTAAATCTGCTCGACTTTTATCCGTTCATCGATCAGCATCTGCTCGCGCTGATCCCGCAAACGGGTAGTTTCTTGCTCCAACGTCTCGACACGCTCGCGTAGCCGTGTATTCTCCTGCTCGATGTACTGCGTATAGCGGTTGTCAATAGAAACATGACTTTCCGAAGCACTTTTATCCGGTTCTACGGCAACGTATTTTACGCCGTTCTCGACGATGCAGTCCAACGAACCTCTTCGAATACGGTTGTGAATCGCCTCTTTGGAAACTTTAAAATACTCTGCGGCATCGGCAATCGTCATCTTTTTCATTGTTTTCCTTCTACCTGTTTTCGTAACATCCGGATGAAAGCATCTACCATACCCATGTCCAGATGATCCGACATCTGCTGTTTCATCAGCAACAACGATTCGAAAGAGCTCATCGGGTCTTTATACGAGCGCTTGGTCGACAACGCATCAAATACATCACACGTACCGATAATGCGGGCAAACTGGCTGATTTGATCGCCTTTGAGGTTATCGGGGTAACCCCCTCCGCACATCTTTTCGTGATGATGGCGGATTCCGGTCAAAATCCGCTCGTCGGTAATCCCGAGTTTTAGCGCGATTTCATGTCCGTACGCAGGATGATGTTTCATCTGTGCAAACTCTTCGTCGGTGAGTTTGCCGTTTTTGTTGATAATCTCGTAATCGATTCTGCTTTTTCCCAAATCGTGTAAGATAGCTGCCATCCCCAACACTTCGAGATCTTTTCCGCTGATCCCTAAAAATGAGCCTAAACTCAACGTATAGATACTGACATTGATCGAATGGGTATGGGTGTAATAATCGTGTGCCGTGATCTTCATCAGCGATTCGACGGCACTGCTGTCATGCAAAATAATTTCGATAAAGTTATTGACGACAGGCTGGACGTTTTTAACATTTTCGAGAGATTCGGGATTTTTAAACATCGAATCAATCGCTTCGGTCGCTTTTTCATAGACCAAACGGGCCTTTTGCTCTGTCGGAATCTCATCGTTTCGAGCGATACTTTGAAGATGGCGGGCGACATAGGCGTTGTATTGCGCTTCCTCTTCTTCACTGACGTAGAGCATTTCGATTTCGCGCAACTTTACTTTGGCATTGCCGTCAACCGCCGTATCGCTTTGCAAAAACAGACTCATCGCACTTTTCGTCTCATTCGGAAGAAAAAGATTGAAATCGATTTGCGACCCTTCGGTGATGAGCCGTTTATCGATAAGCTTATACTTTTTTTGACGCATTTAATGACTCTTAGCGAAAATTATCGAATACAAGCGGGGCTTCCCACTCCATCGCTTTGATGGCCGCCATGATTTTTTGAAGTTCGTCGATTTGTTTGGATTTGACGCGGATATGTTCTCCCTCAATCGCCGCCGTTGCCTTGGTTTTCAGATTTTTGATTTCGGCAACGATTTTTTTAGCCTCTTTGGAGTCGATCGTATCGACGATCTTGTACGTTGCCTTTCGGCTCCCGCCGCTGGCGTCTTCGGTTTTCAATTCATTAAGCGCTTTGGAAGAGAGCCCCCGTTTGATCAGTTTGGCGATGACAATGTCTTTGAGGGCATCGAGTTTGTTATCACTCGATGCGAGCAGAATCAGCTGTTTTTCTTTTTCGCGGTAATTGATCTCATACGTAATCCCTTTGAAATCGTAACGTCCGATCACCTCTTTTTCGGCTTGGGCAATCGCGTCTTTGAATGCTTGAAGATCGATTTTTGCGGAGATGTCGAGTGAGTGTTCTGATGCCATACGTGTCCTTCTTGATACGCTATCGGAATCGATTCCGATCGGTCGCGAATATTCTCTCTCAATTGAACTCGCAACGGCGTATTTTTTATAACAGTTAGTATAACACACCAAAACCTTATCTAAAACATCGGTGAGCCGAAATCAAGCCCTCCGCCGAATGCGGCAGCGGCATTCGGATCACTGTATCCCATCATCGCACTTTTCATCCGCAGCATCGTGATGTCTTGTTTGGGTGCGATATGCTGTGGACAAACCGGAACACATTCGCCGCACAAAGTACAGTCCCAAATCCCGTTTGTCTGTACTGCCGCTATTTTTGCGCCGTTGCTCTCTTCGCGCACATCGTTGACGTAACGCCAAACACGGGTGAGGGCAAAAGGACCGATAAAATCGGGATTTACCGCATATACCGGACAAGCGCTGTAACATGAAGCACACAAAATACAGTCGCTTTGAGTGACGATGCGGTTTGCTTCCTCTTCGCTAACAGGACCCTCGTGCGACTTTTCGCTCCAGCCGTTTGCCGTTTGGTTAAAACGCTCGACAAACGAGGCATTGACGACCAAATCGCGAATAACCGGAGCGTTACGGATCGGTTCGATCAGATCGCCCTCGGAGGGTTTGTATTCGCACATCAATACTTCCCGCCCGTTCACTCGCACCGCACAGCTTCCACAGACGCCGCTGCGGCATCCGTGCGAATAGGTCAATGTCGGATCGATCTTGGTTTTGATATGGTTCAATACCGTAAGCAGCGTAACATTCTCGAAATCTACCGTATAACTCTGCACCTCTTCCCGGCCGCTTCGTACAATTTTAATTTCCATCAGTCGCACCACTCCCGCTCATATTCTTCATCCTCATCTTCGTAGGGGTCTTCGCAACACCCTTCCTGCTCAGAGCCGTTCTCGTCATCCCACGTTTTGTCGTCGCCTAAAGCCTCTATTGCATGAAATCCGCACATAATACTCCGTCCTCCTTCCATGTGATCGTATGGGCACCGAACATCCGGTCGTTCCGTTCAGGAGCGTCGATGCGGTAGTGCGCCCCTCGGCTCTCTACCCGGCTGATCGCGCTGACAACAATAATCTCGGCCAATTCGACCTTATTGCCGAATTCGATAAATTCCACCAGATTGGTGTTACAGACTTTCGATTTGTCCCGAGGCCCCATAAACGGAAGTTCTTTTTGCATTTGGCGAATCGCTCCGAGCACCGCTTTGAGCCCCATATCATCCCGCACCAAACCGACGTTGTTATAGAAGATATTGGCAAGCATCTCCTGTTTTTGGTAAAAATCGATCTGATTCGTAAAATACATCACACCGCGCACAAAATTCTGATCTTTGGCAAACTGCGAGTTTTCTCTATCCGCCAGGGGATGTTTTTCACCGTACTCCGCCGCTTTGGCTCCGGAATGGCGACCGAATACCACAAGTTCCAGCAATGAGTTTCCGCCCAAACGGTTCGCTCCGTGCGTTTTGTGATTGGCACATTCACCGACGGCAAAAAGCCCCTTCACGCTGCTCATGCACGACGAATCCACCTCTATTCCCCCCATGCTGTAGTGGGCGGCAGGTTTGATTGGGATTAGGTCGTTCACCGGGTCGATCCCCTCGTAAATCTGGGCCAACCGCCGTTCCTGAGGCAATTCGTGGTCTATAAATTCTTCACCGAGATGGCGGATATCGAGATATACCGCACCGCTTTGGGCCACTTCGTCGTGAATGGCCCGGGCGACGACGTCGCGGGGAGCCAATTCGTCGGTAAAGCGCTCCTGATTGCCGTTGAGGAGATATCCTCCCGCTCCGCGTGCGCTCTCAGAGATCAGGATCGAGGAATTTTTCAGCGCTGTCGGATGAAACTGGATAAACTCCATATCGGC
>Ga0172377_10000191_pt1 | contig 53858 bp, 48 predicted proteins | sample Pumphouse3metaG_FD_119749 | JGI IMG/M metagenome (GOLD analysis project Ga0172377, IMG submission 119749) | Leachate microbial communities from a municipal landfill in Southern Ontario, Canada - Pumphouse #3 metaG | ecosystem: Engineered > Solid waste > Landfill > Unclassified | place: Canada...
CCTCCAGTCACAGCGGTTGCCATTGATGGTATTCAGTTGATTGCTAAAGCACGTGTTACTGTTCGTGCAAATATTAAACAGTTGGTTGGAGGTGCTGGTGAAGAAACAATTCTTGCCCGAGTAGGCGAAGGTATTGTATCTTCAATCGGATCAGCTGTTTCTCATAAATCAGTATTGGAAAACCCGGATTCCATTTCTAAACTAGTTTTGAAAAAAGGTTTAGATGCAGGAACAGCTTTTGAGATACTATCAATTGATATAGCAGATATCGATATAGGTAAAAATATAGGTGCTGTTCTTCAAATGGATCAGGCACAAGCTGACAAGAATATTGCTCAGGCACGTGCAGAAGAACGTCGTGCAATGGCAATCGCACTTGAACAAGAAATGAAAGCAAAAGCTCAAGAAGCACGTGCAAAAGTTATAGAAGCTGAAGCGGAAATACCAATTGCTATTGCTGAAGCATTCCGTAATGGAAATCTGGGAATTATGGATTATTACCGTATGCAAAATATAAAATCAGACACAGATATGCGTGACGCTATTGCAAAACCTCAAACAGGTACACAAACTATTAGTGGAAATAGTAAAACGCAATCATAAGATAAAGTTACTAAATTACAAATATGAGAAATATACCAGAATCTGAATTTATCATTAATTCCGATGGGAGTGCTTTTCATCTCCACATAAAACCTGATCAGCTATCAGATAAGATAGTGATGATGGGTGACCCAGACCGGGTTACAATGACTGCTAGGTATTTCGATAGTATTGAATGTGATATTCAAAGTAGGGAATTTCATACAATAACTGGCAATTACAAAGGTAAAAGAATAACAGCATTATCTCACGGAATTGGTACTGATAATATTGATATCGTACTTACAGAATTAGATGCGCTTGCTAACATCGATTTCGAGACACGGACAGTTAAAGATAACTTTAAGCAATTAACAATAATACGCGTTGGTACCTCAGGTGGAATGCAACCTCACTGCCCAGTAGGTTCTTATGTTGTTTCAGAAAAATCAATCGGCTTTGATGGACTTATCCATTACTATTCCGGCTCTGAAGAAATCAGGGAAAAGGATTTTGAAGATGCTTTTTTGAAACATGTCAACTGGTCCCCTTACCACTGTTCACCTTATGTGGTAAGTGCTGACGAGGAGCTAGTGGATAGAATCGGATATGACATGATACGAGGCGTAACCATTTCAGCCATTGGTTTTTATGGGCCACAAGGTAGATATGTTCGTATACCACTTGCCAACCCAGATCTGAACACTCAGATAGAATCATTTAGATATGGAGATAATACTATCACTAATTACGAAATGGAAAGTTCAGCAGTAGCAGGTCTCAGTAAATTAATGGGCCATAAATCTATGACGGTTTGTGCTATTATAGCAAATAGAATTGCACTAGAATCAAATGCCGATTATAAAGGGTCAACTGAAGAATTGATAAAGATTGTTTTGGACAGAATCTAAATGCTTGTATTTTGAAAAAAAAATTATTACTGATCTTCGTATTATTGGTCAGTTGTACTATAATAGCGCAACAGAATAATAGCATCCCGATAGATCCTAAGGTGAGAACCGGAAAGTTGGACAACGGTTTAACTTATTATATTCGTCAAAACAAAACACCTGAAAACAGAGCAGATTTTTACATTGCTCAAAGGGTAGGTTCTATGCAGGAAGAGGAAAATCAAAGGGGATTGGCACATTTTCTGGAACATATGGCTTTTAACGGAACTGAGAATTTTCCGAATAATAACTTACTTAACTATTTGCAAAATAATGGCGTTAAGTTTGGAACAAATATTAACGCATATACATCCTTTGATCAAACAGTATATTATTTGACAGATGTTCCGACACAAAACAAAAACTTACTTGATTCTTGTTTACTGATACTTCACGACTGGTCTACTGCTATTTCTCTCGATGATAATGAGATTGAAAAAGAACGTGGAGTGATTCGTGAAGAATGGAGAACTAACAGCAGTGCGCAAATGCGTATTATGGAAGAGTTGCTTCCCTCAATGTATGTTGGTAGCAGATATGCTAACCGAATGCCAATAGGACTGATAGATGTGATTAACAACTTTAAGAGCGATGAATTAAGAGCTTACTATCATAAGTGGTATCGCTCTGATTTACAAGGCGTTACTGTAGTTGGTGATATAGATGTAAATATAGTGGAACAGAAAATTAAGAATCTTTTCTCTAATATAAAACTAGAACCTAATGCAGCTAAAAGAGAATACTTCCCTGTTCCAGAAAATAAGGAACCAATTATAGCAATTGCTACAGATTCTGAAGCAATGGGTACACAATTAATGGTATTCTACAAACATGAAGCCATGCCTGAAAAAATGAAAAATACTCAAGCTGGATATATCTCACGTTATATGTTGAATTTAGCTGCTTCAATGATAAATCAACGTTTCAATGAAATATTACAAAAACCTAATTCACCTTTCACATCTGCATATGCTTATGATGACGATTTTTTTGTAGCGAAAACAATTGATGCATGGAATGTTGTTGCTAGTTGTGCTGAAGACAAAGTGGATGATGCATTAGCTGCCATAGTTCGAGAAACGGAACGAATGAAACGTCATGGTTTTACTGTTCCAGAATATGAAATGGCCCGTACAAATATTTTGAAAAGTTATGAAGACTTGTACAATAACCGAGATAAACAAAAGAATTCAGCATATTCACAGGAATATATTCGAGCATTTACAGATGGAGAACCAATTCCTGGAATTGAATATGAATACCAATTAATTCAGGCAATCGCTCCTAATATTCCTGTAGAAGTAATCAATCAAGTTATCCAACAACTTATAAGTGATAAAGATTTAGTTATTGGCGTTACAGGTCCTGAAAAAGATGGATTGACTTATCCTTCTAATGAAGCGGTGCTAGCAACTATAAGCAACGTCAGAGCTGAAAACATTGAGCCCTATTTAGGTGAAGTAATTGACGAACCTCTAATAATTAAGCCTCCTACTCCAGGAAAAATAGTCAAAAAACAAAAAGATGAAGAACTCGATGCTACAATATGGACACTATCTAACGGCATGAAAGTGTTATTGAAAAACACAGATTTCAAGGATGACGAGATTTTGATGACCTCCACAAGTATTGGTGGATCATCACAATATATGGTTAAAGATCCGATTAACAGCAACCTTTTGTCAGAGGTTATGACTGTGGGAGGAGTCGGGAATTTTAGTGCAACAGATATTCCCAAAGTACTGACAGGTAAAACGGCTTCTGCTTCACCTAGTATAAACCTTACAACACAAAACTTTAACGGTTCATCTTCGATTATTGACTTTGAAACAATGCTACAACTAGTTTACCTATATTTTACTGCTCCTAGGAAAGATGTAGACGCTTTCACCTCATGGAAACAACGAAAAGAAATTCAACTTAAGAATCTAGAAGCAGAACCGATGATTACTTTAATTGATTCTATTAATTATAAGTTATATGGCGATAATCTTATTACTAGACGCCTAAAATTGGACGACTTACAAAAAGTTGATTATGATATAATTATGGAAATGTATAAACAGCAATTTGCGAATCCTGTTAGTTTTACTTTTACCTTTGTCGGCAACATTGATGAAACAAAAGTAAAACCTGTTATTGAACAATATTTGGCGTCGCTTCCGGGACTAACTAAAAAAGGTGAATTTGTGAAAATTCCTTTGGATTTGAAGAAAGGAAGGCCAAATAATGTATTCCAGCATGAAATGCAAAACCCTAAAGCTTCTGTCTTCAATGCTGTCACAGGTACGATGAAACGAGACTTAAGCAACACTATATTAATGAGCATGTTAGACCAAATTCTTGAAATTGTTTATACTGAAAAGATACGTGAAGAGGAAGGCGGAACATATGGTGTGTCAACTATGGGATCAATTTCTCGTTATCCTGAAAACCAGACAATGTTACAGATTATTTACGATACTGATCCTTCTTTAATGGAAAAACTCAACGACATAGTTTTTAATGAACTAAACAGTATTGCGAATAAAGGACCACAAAATAAAGATTTTAATAAGGTTAAAGAATATATGAATAAAAAATATACAGAGAACCTTAAGGTGAATAGTTATTGGTTAAATGTACTAGCTACAAAGTATTTCTATAATGAAGACATTCACTCTGATTATCTGAATATATTAAACACAATTACTGAAAAAGATGTTCAGAAATTTACCAAAGATTTACTGATTCAAGGAAATATTGCTACTGTTGTAATGATGCCTAAAGAAACAGTAAAAACTGATAATTAAACATTTAATATAATTTCATAGAAACAAACAGGTTAATCTGACCTGTTTATTTTGTATTAAACTTTCAAATTCTAATTAATTTTCTAATTTAAACTAATATACAAATAAAGAATACAATGCAAAACAGAAGAAATTTTTTAAAGAATTTGTCTTTAGGAGCAGCCGCTATCTATGGTTCTAAGACATTTTCGATGCCTAAATTTAATATCAAACAAAGCGGAAAAGAAGCAGAGAATAATAAAGTGGTCAATATAGCACTAATAGGTAAAGGAGGAATGGGTACTTCTGATACAAATACAGCTTTATCTATTAAAGGTGTTAAAATTGTTGCTGTTTGCGATTTATTCGACAGACGTTTAAACGAAGCAAAAAGTCAATGGGGCGACGATTTGTTTTTAACCAAAAAATATAAAGAAATCTTGGATTTGAATAATGTGGATGCAGTCATTATAGCCACACCAGATCATTGGCATCAAAAAATAGCTATAGACGCAATGAATGCAGGGAAACATGTTTATTGTGAAAAACCTGTAATACATAAACTTAAAGAAGGTAAGGCTTTAATCAATGCTCAAAAAAAGTATGGAACTATATTCCAGGTAGGGAGCCAGGGGATGGCTTCTTTGGGTAATAGAGCTGCTCGACTGTTAGTACATAATGGACTAATCGGAAAAATCAATTTCATCAATGGTCAATTTACTGCTGCTCCTAGTCCATTAAATTCTTTTATTGCTCCTGAAGATGCAACTGAAAAAACAATATGGTGGGATCAATTCTTGGGGAATGCCCCTAAAAGGCCATTTGATGCACAACGTTTTTTAGCTTGGCGTAATTGGAAAGATTATAGTACGGGTATAGCTGGTGATTTGTATGTTCATGTCTTGTCTAGTGTTCATTATATTATGGATGCCATTGGACCTGAAAAAGTTTATACGACTGGTGGAATTCATTATTATAAAGATGGTTTACAGGATACCCCTGATATTATGCTAGGATACTTTGATTATCCTGATAGAAATAATTTAGGAGCTTTTAAAATACAATTAGGAGCAAATTATGTTGACGGTGTATCTAAGAAGTGGGGAAGTACTGATTTTGATATTATTGGATCAATGGGTTCTTTAAATGTTAAATGGAATCAAGTTACGCTTAAAACAACTTACGATGTTGACATAAAGAAACTCGATGTATTGAAACAATTAGGTCAGGGAATGGATCAACCTATAAAAGTTTCACCAAATGAATTTTTATTTAATGCTGAAAATGGATATCGAGGTTGCCACTATGACCATCATTTTAACTTTATTAATGGCATAAGAAATAATGTTCCAGTTATAGCTGATGCTCTTTTTGCTGTAAGAACAGCCGCTCCTGCTCTTTTAAGTTATGAAAGTTATCTAAGAAACAATGCAATTCTTTGGGATGCAGAAAATTTAAGAGAAAAACGTTAAAAAATATATTTCTCAATCAATGTTATATGAATAAAATTTACATTTTTGTTTTGTTGCCATTATTCTTTGGCTTAAGTTGTAAATTATCCAAAACACAGGTTCAAAGATCAGATGGAATGCAACAAATTAATGAAGAGCAGATAAAACCTTTTAAATTATCAAGAAATGAAAAAAAAGAAGGCTTTAAAATCCTTTTTGACGGTACTTCCATGGAGCTATGGACTAGTAATGCAAATGAGTATAAATTAGAAAATGGTTGTATTGTAATGCGTCCATCAGAAGGAGGTTACAGTAATTTATATTCTAAAAACACTTACGACAATTTTGTTTTAAAATTTGATTTTTTACTCACCCCAGGTTCAAATAGTGGTCTTGGATTAAGGCATAAAATTGTAAATTCCAAAAGTGGATATGATGGTATGGAATTACAAATTTTAGACAACAGTGCCGAAATATACAAAGATCTGAAGCCTTACCAATATCATGGATCAATATATGGATGGATTCCAGCAAAACGTGAATTCCTAAACCCCGTTGGAGAATGGAATCACCAAGAAGTTATAGCTAATGGTGATAATATTAAAGTCATCTTAAACGGAACAATAATAGTTGATGGAAATTTAAAAGAAGCAATAGAAAAAGTAACTCTTGATAAAGTTCCTGAATCATTGTTTTATCGAGTAGGACACATTGCATTTTTAGGACATGACTCCGTTATTAAGTTAAAAAATATACGAATCAAAGAACTGTGATTCTTTATTTTATATTTTCTTTGTCCCTAATATATTTGTTCTTAAAAAGAATAGCAAATAGCAATGCTACCACAAGAGCATAAGCAGCGAAAATATACCAAACAGATGACCAATCACCGATAAGCATTGATTTGGTTTGTGATCCAATTGTAACATCTGTCCATTTACAAAATTCATTAACAACAGCCTGAGCAGCCAATGTTCCAATGGTTGCCCCTATTCCATTTGTCATCAACATAAATAAACCTTGTGCACTCGATCTGATTTCGGGCTTGGTCTCTTTATCGACAAATAATGAACCCGAGATGTTAAAGAAATCAAACGCTACTCCATATACGAGCATTGACAAAATAAGAAGCCATACTCCATTACCAGGATTACCAAATCCAAACAATGCAAAACGAAGTACCCAAGCAAACATAGCAATCAACATTACAATTTTTATTCCATATTTTTTAAGGAAAAATGGGATAAGAAGAATACAAAGTGTTTCAGAAACCTGTGATAAGGATATCAAGATGTTTGAATGATTCACACCAAAAGTATTTGCATATTTAGGGAAAGATTCAAAACTAGCTATAAAAGGATTAGCAAAACCGTTGGTTATTTGTAATGATACTCCTAAAAACATCGAAAAAATAAAGAATATGGCCATTTTTTTTTGTTTGAAAAGCTTAAAGGCATCGAAACCCAATGCTTTGCCAAATGACTTCTTTCCATTTTGCTTAAAAACGTTGGGTAAACAATTTGGTAATGTAAAAGCATAAAGTCCTAATAAAAGGCCTATTCCACCACTAATTACGAACTGCATTGCAGTATCTTGAAAACCAAGCAAATCGACAACCCACATAGAAATTATGAATCCGATTGTTCCAAAAACACGAATTGATGGGAATTCATTAACTGTATCGTAATCAAACTGATTGAGAATATTATATGCAACAGAATTTGATAATGCTAATGTTGGCATATAAAATGCAACACTCAAAGTATATAAAGTGAAAATAATGGGAAATGAAATTACAGAATCGGCACTTAGACCATATATTCCAACACTCATCATAAAAATAGCAGATAAAAGATGACAAATACCAAGCATTTTTTGAGCAGGAATCCATCTATCTGCAATTATACCAATAAGCGCAGGCATGAAAATGGAAACAATTCCTTGTACGGAATAAAATATTCCAATATGTTCTCCTAATCCAGCAGGGCCTAAATATCGAGACATTGAAGTTAAATAAGCCCCCCACACTGCAAATTGCAAGAAATTCATTATTATCAAACGAGCCTTTATTTTCATATTATATTCATTATTAACTTATATACTATTTATTAAGCCACGGCTTCGGATCCAACTTTGTTGTTTTTTTCCAGAGCTGAAAATGCATTTTCGCGATCCCAGAATCAGGATCGGTAAATATTTTTCCTAAAGCTTGCCCAGTTTTCACCTTTTCACCTTGTTTAACATAAATATCAAAAATGTTTCCGTAAAAGGTATAGTATTCTCCATGACGTACAATAATACAAGTATTTGAGCCTGGAAAGGGAAAAATTTTAGAAATAACACCTTGAAATACAGATCTGACATTTGCATCCTGTTGTGTCTGAATATCAATTCCGTTACTTGTAGTTGTTATATTCCATTCATTACTTTTATTAACACCAAAATTTGTCACTATTACAGAAGCACCCGTCACAGGCATTGGTAAATGCCCTTTGTTTGAGGCAAAATCTGTTGACAAATTTAAATCTTCAGTTGAAGTAGATTTAGGAGCTAATCCTACTTTAGGTGAAGAAATATTTTTTTTTGGTTCAGTAATTATTTTTTCAGAAATGTTAGGTTCAATATTTGTCAAATCTTTACTTTTATTACCTGACTCGTATTCTCGTTTGGTCTTTTCAATAACTTTCTCCGTATTTCTCTTCCGTTCTGTTTCTTCAGCAATTCTTTTTGCCTCAGCATCTCGCTCTTGTCGAGCAACCTCTTCAGCTATAAGTTTTTCAATTTGAGCATTTAGTTTATTTACCTGTTTTTGTTTGTCTTGTATTGTTCTATGGAGCTCTTTCTGTTTATTTTTAGCTTCAGTTATTTCACTTTGGCGGACTTTCTCTTCACTTTGTAGCTTGGATTGTTCTGATTGAAGAGAAGCAAGTACATTCTGCTTATTCTCTTTAGCTCTTTGCAGTTCGACCTTTTTAGCAATTAGACTTTCATTTTGTTTCTTAATTTCATCAACCTGTTCTTTTCGCCATTGTGAATAGTTTCTCAAATATTGCATTCTTCGTAAGGATTCACTAAAAGATCTTCCTGATAAAATGAACATTAATTTGTTTTCAGAGAATCGATTGCTCTTAATTATTCCATTTATTGCATTTGAATAACTCACCTTCGTGATTTTCATCTTTTTATCAAGTTCTTCTATCTCTTTTTCATGAATAGATTGTTCGGTTCTCAGCATATCTATTTCACGTTGATATAATCCTATCATTTCTTTTCGAGAACCGATTTGGTTATTAATTAACTTAATTCTGTCTAAAAGAGTAGCTGTTTGTTTTTTGACATCCAGAAAAAGTTTATTTGTGTTGACAATTTCTTCCTGAAGTGATTTTTGCATATTCCTGAGATCCTGTATTTGTGAAGTTTGAGCCAACCCCAGAAAACAATTTAGGACAAAAAGCAGTATGATAAAATAAAGTTTATTCATTAAATATTTCTAATAATTTTTATGATCTCAGTTACTGAAATTTGAATATAACCTTCTGGGACATCTACATTCAAAGATGTTGGCTCATTTAATACTATATCCGAAAACTTTATTTCCAAATCCATTCTTTTGACTGCAGATCCACCGCCAATATTCATTAATGTAGGAAACATGGTATTACCTAAAGGGGTAAAATTATTGTACTCCCAATTTAAAGAATATTTACCATCATTTCCCATCAAATGGGTGAACATTATTTTGTCGTCAGAATTTATCGAAAACGCATATTCAATTCCTGATAATTCATCTGAAGATTTAAGATAATAACTGTTTGCATTATCAATATACCCAAAAAAACGATAATCAGTTGGTTGAACAGATGTATTTCCTGCAACAAACATTTGGTTTGTGAATAGAGATAATAACATATCGAAATCAAATCCAATTGGATATTTTTCTTTTAATTGTTCGTATGTCTCTTTTACATAACGTTTATTCATTCTATCAATTAAAACAATTTCATCCTGATCGAAATAAATTCTAAACATCTCCATACCAAAAAGAGGTTGTAATGAAATTTGGACTGCATCATTATTTATAACTTTCATTGTCCCCTTGGAACTTAACGAACGCGTTCCTGTTGAAACTGAAAGATTAATTCTTGAAAAGAATGTATTAAAATCCAGTTGATTTGAAATAATATCTGAAAATAATTCTAAATTTGCTTTTTCTTTAATAGGAGATGTTGAATAGACGATCGTCTGTTTTTGTTTACAAGATGGGGTAAGTATCAAAAAAAGAATACTTACATAAAAAAAACAAAACAATTTATTTGATCTTTTCATTTTTTTAATCATTTTGTCTCTATATATTCACCAGTCATTATTTTTTTGTCCAAAGTTTTCGAATCACTACCTAGTTTTTTAGCTGTTTGCCATTGTTTAATTGCCTTTTCCTTCTCATCTAACATAAAGAGTACGTCTCCATAATGTTCATATACTTCAGCAGATGGTTCCTTTGCTCCATATTCAATAGCTTTTTCAATGTAAATCTTCGCCGTAACAAATGATTTTTGTTCAAATAGTATCCAACCATATGTATCTAAATAAGTTTGATTTGTAGGTTCTACTTTTATTGTTATGCCACTCATTCGTTCCGCCTTGTCTAAATCTCTTTTTTGAAGAGATAAATAATAACTATAATTATTTAAAACAGGCAAATTTTGAGGATTCAAATTTAATGCTTTTTCATAACATTCAAATGCTTTTTCGTCGTTTCCAAGATAGTGATTAATATCTCCAATTTGACCATAAAAGTCAGATTCTACAGTAGAATTTGGCATTGTAGCATTTTTAATTCCATCTTCAAACACGCTTAAAGCTTCAATGTATTTATTTTGTTGAGATTTTGCACCACCAAGATAAAAATAGAATTGAGGAGCTGTTGGAATGTTTTTAATTGCCATTGTAGATATTTCAACTACCTTGTTCATATTGTTATCAGGAATATATATACGCAGTAAATTTTCGTATCCGCTAGGATCCCCGGGGTTTGCAAATGTAAAAATTTGAAATTGTTCTATCGCCTTTTGTTTGTCATCTTGTAAAGCCAAGACACCCCCGTAAATTAAATTTATTTGGGTATTGTTAGGATATTGTTCTAATAGACTGTTAAAGAAAGGATTTGCATCACTCATGTTTTGTTTATTTTGCTGTAATACAGAAACATAACGAGTGACTAACTGCAATTTATCATCAAAACTTACATTTTTATCGGAAATGGCTTTTCTCATCTCCTTGTCTGCAGAATCCCTATCTCCATTTTTTTTATAATAGTTAACAAGAGAAAGGATTAATGAAGGATTTTCGGAATTAATATTTTCGGCTAATTTATAATATTTGAAAGCATTATCATTTTGATTATCTTCAATGTATAAATCTCCTAAAAGAATTAAATATTGTGGATTATCAGGATTCTTTTCAATAATTGCTTCAATTTCCTTAAATGCATCTTCCTTCTTATTCATCATTGAGTAGATTCTGAACTTGTTAAATGTGATTACATCTGTAACACCCATGCTATTTTGTAGTTTATTCAAAGCATCTATTGCTTCTTGAAGGTCACCATTATCAGCATAAGCATTTGCTAATTCAAAAAACAATTCAACTTTTGCTGGATATATATTTAAAAGATGTTTATAGATTTCAATTACATCTTGTCTTTTACCCTGTTCTTTACTTAATCCCGCTAACATCATATTGTAATAGTAATTATTGGGATCATAATTTACCGCTTTGTTAATATAAGATAAAGCAATTGATTTTTCATTTAGAACATTATAATATGTTCCTAACTCGACGAGTACATTTGAATTTGTCGAATCAATTGCATGACATTGTTGAAAAAAGTCAATAGCTTGATCGTATTGACCTTGTGCTTTTGAATTCAATGCAGAATAAAAATAATAATCAAAAGTTCTCCTTGATTGTTCGTCCAATTGAATATTAGAAGTATCGCTCATTTTCTGTGCATTCATTTGTGTAGGAAATAATAAAGTAGTTAAGACTACAACAACCGATAAAAAAACTTTGGCGTTATAATTATGCATAAGTCAATTATTAATTAATTTAGAAATCATTACTTTTTGCCCGTATGCCCGAACCCTCCAGTACCACGATCCGTTTCATCAAGTTGCGAAACAACTTCCCATTCAATATGTTCGTGTTTTGATATTATCATTTGGCAAATACGTTCACCATCATTAATAATGAAATCTTCATTGGATAGATTAACAAGAATAACGCAGATTTCGCCACGATAATCGGCATCAATTGTTCCAGGTGAATTTAATATTGAAATACCATATTTTATGGCCATACCACTTCTTGGACGAATCTGAGCTTCATACCCTTCAGGTAATTGAATAAATATACCTGTAGGAACTAGTACTCTCTGCAGGGTTTTCAGTGTTACGGGTTCACTAATATTTGCTCTTATATCCATTCCGGCAGATAGCTCCGTAGCATATTCCGGCATTGAATGCTTAGAAGTATTTACAATTTTCACTTTCATCTTTAGCTGATAATAATCCCAATATTTAGATAAATCAATTTGATTATGCGAATTTAGATAATTCTGAGCAATTATTTATGAAATTGATAAAAATTAAGGAAATTAGTATTTTAATGTATAACATTAAACAAATACTGATTCAAAAAAAACATATCTTTGCTGTAAGATGAATGATCAAGAAGACATATTACATAAATTAAGACAAACCCTAAATGAACAGGGTATTGAATCATTTCATATTCTGGAAGAAAGCGTTCCTGTTGAGGAACAAATGGAGTTTTTCCGATATTTTGAAAAGTTGCGTAGAGAAGAACCCAATTTTAACAGAAATGAAGAAGTTTCAATTTTATTTGAATCTGAGGCATCAATAGATAGAAAAAAGCGAAGTCTTACTTTACTGGCATCAATTCCTGATGTTTCAGCATATCGTTCAATTGAGACTTATCACAGTAGCCCACTTGAACCTGAATTACTAAACTGGTCATCGATGGCATTGGTTAGTAGTCGAATTATATTAAGTTCTGATCTGTCCGGACATCAACAGATATACATTTCTACCGGATTAGGAGGCCATGATAAGAAATTACGATTCTTCTCTTTATTTACAACCCGTAGCAGAGAAGATTTCACAGACTTACAAAAGGAAATTATTGATCGTGAATTCAAATTTCAATTACAACATTCTGATATTGTAATTGAGAAATTTGATATTGAGAATAAATATTTCACAATCCTAATGTTATTTTCATTTGAAATCGACGCCAAATCAAGTTTAATAGCGGCAGTAACTGAATGCAACCAATATGGAGATTTTTTAGACGACCGTTTTTTATTTACTAATGTAAAGATTTTGAGCGATTCGGAGATAGAACGCATATTGACTCGGACTTAATTCGGAATTACTTTTCTCTTCTTATCCTTCCTTCAAAAAGTCTCTTGGGTTTTTCATCCCTCTTTTCATATGATTTATTGGAATCCCTTTTCTTGAACACTCTTTTGGGTTCCTTATCACTATCAAAGGATTTTCTTGATTTGAATTCTTTTTTTACGTTGCCAAGATTCTCATGATCATTACCCCTGTCTTTTTTTCTAAGACTGTCAAATGAATGTTTCTTATCAGATTTTCCATCTGTATTCTTTGGTGTATAGGGTATTTCTCTACGGGGTCTATCCTCGCTTTTGTACTCTTTTCTTTTGCCGGAAAACAGTTCGTACTTGCGCATTTCACATTCCAAAGCACCATTATTCAGAAAGAAACGTTTAGAATATTTAAGTGCGACTTTATCAAAGCACTCTTTTTTATAGCTTAAAATATAGGCATCATAACCAGTGAAAACATGTTTCAGTCGCTCCCCAATCATTGAATACAATTCTTCAAGATCTTCCACTTTAATTCGCTCTCCATAAGGAGGATTTGTCATCAGTACTCCTGCGGGTTTAGGAGCTATTTCAAATTGCTGAAACGGCTTGACTTCCAAGTCGATATACTTCTTCAAGCCAGCACTTTCTATGTTTTTTCTAGCGATTTCGATAGCTACTGCTGAGATATCTGAACCAATGATACGATAATTAAAATCTCTTGCAGAAGAATCATCGTTATAAATATCACTGAATAAATTCTCATCAAAATCAGGCCAGCTTTCAAATGCAAAATGTTTGCGATGAATGCCGGGAGGAATACCTAAAGCAATCATAGCTGCCTCGATTAATAATGTTCCCGAACCACACATTGGATCAATAAAAGTACTTTCTCCTTTCCAGCCCGACTTGAGTATCATTCCTGCGGCAAGCACTTCATTAAGAGGCGCTTCTGTTTGAGCCACCCGATAACCGCGTTTATGAAGTGACTCACCTGAACTGTCAAGTGAAAGCGTACATTTATTATGTGCGATATGAATATTGAATACCATATCGGGATTGCTTACACTAACCGATGGGCGTTTGCCATATTTCTCATTAAAAAAATCTACAATCGCGTCCTTTACACGATAGGCTACAAACTTAGAATGATGAAATATATGAGAATAAACCACGGCATCAATTGAAAATGATTTATCAAGCGAAAGGTAGTCTTCCCAATTTACTTGTTTAATAGCTTCATACACTTCATCAGCATTCTCTGCCTTAAAAGAATAGATCGGTTTCAAAATCCGTAACGCCGTACGACAATACACATTCGTCTTGTACATCAAGCCTTTATCTCCGGTAAAGGAGACCATGCGCGTTCCTATTTCTATATTATTAGCCCCGATATTTGTCAATTCCTCAGCTAAAACATCTTCCATTTCAGCCATGGTTTTAGCTATCATCGGGTACTCATTCAATTGATTCATCTCTTTCTTTCAGTATTTTAAGATGCAAAGATAGTTATTTTTTTGTGAGCATATTATTTAGAGATCTGCTTAAGTCTAGATCTTTCATATTTTTATTATATTTGCATTAATAATTATACATTATGGCAATTAAAAATATAATATTCGATTTTGGCGGTGTACTAATCGATTGGAATCCAGTTTATCTTTACGAAAAAGTGTTCGACACCAAAGAAGAAATGGACTTTTTTCTTAAAAACATTTGTACGAATGATTGGAACATGCATCAAGATGCGGGATACCCATTAGAAAAAGCAACTAAAGAACTTCAGGAAAAACATCCCGAATACAGTGATAAAATTGGATTGTTTTACGGAAGATGGACCGAGATGTTAGGTGGCACCATCGATGAAAATGTTCAAGTGTTGAAAAAGTTAAAACCGCACTTTCCCATATACGGACTCACAAATTGGTCGGCAGAAACCATTCCTTTAGCTATTGAAAGATACGATTTTTTTAAGTTATTGGATGGAATGGTTGTTTCGGGCAAAGAGAAAATCATAAAACCAGAACATCGATTATATCAAATATTATTGGACAAATACCAGTTAAATCCAGAAGAATCACTCTTTATAGACGACAACATTCACAATATCCAAACCGCTGACGATATGGGCTTTATAACCATTCACCTCACACCTGAAACAAATTTGGAAGAAGAGGTCGTTAGTATGGGTCTGCTGTAAATTACAGTAGACCGATCACGACCTTTTAAGTAAACAGTTGCTCATTTGAATAAGAGTCATTTATATTTTAGAGTACAACATATTTGACCGTTAAGGTTAACGGTTGAGCGTTTGAATATGATTGAACTATAAATTATAGCTTAACATTTATCTTTTTGCTCTTTGACTCGTTGTGGAATACATCCATTGCGGTAACCATAAATGTATATTTTGTATTCCCAGTTTCATAAGGTAGCACATAGAAATTATCAGATGTCACCTCAACTATATTTGCAGGATTATCAATATCAACCCGTTCTCCACTTCTAAAACGATAAACCACAAAATATTTTGCTGATTCAGGGTTATTAGGTTGTTTCTTATAATCCCATGTTAGAAAATGCATATCAGGAGCAAACACATCCGTTAGTTTCTTGACTTTATCCGGGCGACCTTTATGCATATTTGAATATGCAGGAATAAGAGCTTTAGTTCGATGTATCCCATTCTTCAATACATCCGCTTCTCCATTCTTGTTTTCCGTTATCTGATATCCATACCAAAAACAATTTCCACTGACAAAAGACATTTCACGTGTTTGTCGGATTTTGACATCCAATTCATTTTTGTCTAAACTGCGTTTTATATCCTGACCAATATACAAAGGTTGTTCAAAATTATTGGCATTCCACCAATGCAGAAGAGTTGTGTAATCAGCAGCCTTGTGACCAATTTCCCAGTATAATTGTGGAAGGTTATAATCAATCCATCCCTTTTCAGCCCACAACTTAATATCAGCATACAAATCGTCATAGTTTTGCAAACCATTGGTTTCACTACCAGAGCCGTCAGGTGTACTTCTTTTATTTCGATAAATTCCGAACGGGCTGACGCCAAAGCGTACCCATGGTTTCGTACAAATGATGGTGTGTTTTATCTCCTTGATAAGTAAGTTCACATTATTTCTGCGCCAATCTTCCTTATCAGAAAAGCCTTGAGAAGAAGCATAAACATTGAAGCTTCCATCATCAGGAAAAGGCTGTCCTGCAATAGGATATGGATAGAAATAATCGTCCATATGAATTGCATCCACATCATAACGAGAGACAATATCCTCCACTACATTACAAATGAATGTCCGATTTTCAGGTAATCCCGGATCAAAAAACAGCTGATTTCCATACTGAACAAAACGTTCAGGATTTTTCCAATACAAATGATTCGGAGCAAGTTCAGAATTAATATTCGATTTAACCCGATAAGGATTCATCCAAGCATGCAGTTCCATACCACGTTTGTGGCACTCCTCTATTATAAATGCAAGAGGGTCAAAGTCAGGATCATCAGGAGCCAATCCTTGTCTCCCCGTCAAGAAACGACTCCACGGTTCCAATTCAGATTTATAAAAAGCATCCGCTTCGGGTCTTATTTGAAAAATCAGTGCATTTATGCCCGCTTCATCCAACTTTCTAACCATTTCAGTCAGGTAATGTTTCATTGCAGCGCTGTTCATTTGTTGATACCTTGATTGCCCAACCGTTTGTATCCAAGCCCCTCTGAATTCTCTTTTAGGTGAAGGATCCGGATTGTGGGTAAGCGATTTTTTAGTAGTTCCGCAAGAAACAACCGTTAAACTGATAAAAACAAATAAAAGAAGTTGAATGATTTTGTTTAGTTGCATAAGACAATTTTTATAAATATTTATGGTGCCGGTGCAAAAGCTGTATGCTCTGATTCCAGCAATACCGATGGAATATGTTGACGCGGATATACCGCAATTCGATTAATGTGAGGAAATCTGCTTTCCAATAGAGAAGGGAAGTGATCCATTTCGTCTCTGTATGATAAATACCCTGTGTGAGCTAAAATCAGAACCACCAAATCATCCTCTTTGAAAACATCACAACAACTCATTGGATCAGCCCAATTTGAGAAAGACATAAATGAAAACAATTTACCATTTGTTTTATCATGCTTTATTATCTTTTGTGTCTCAGGATCACCAATATGTAGAATAGGAATAGAAAGTTCCTGTGACAATCGCGCCACTTTTTTGACCCACGATTTAAAACCATATTCTTTTTCTGAGTATGGAGCGGATATGACCACGATTCGTTTATTAGCAAGTAATGGTTTCTCGATATGACAAATAAAAAGGTTTTTATCAAGATTTCTAATAACCGTATCCACCTTTTCTCCAAGTAGTTTTTCTACAAATCTCACTTTGCCCGGCCATCCAATAATCACTATATCAGCCATTGTTTCTCGTGCAGTTCTTACAATCCCATTAGGAATATTATGATCAATTGTAGTAATAATGTCCACATTTACACCTGCCGACACCCCCATATCGACAGATTTTTCGAGTTTTTTTCTCAAATCAACGATATGCTTTTCTGAAGCCTCATTATTTGGTACTACTCCTAAAAGCGAAATAGAATTCTCTGATTTTGGGTCCTTTATCAGCATAGCAAAGTTTACCAAACGACCGATATTTGAGACATTTGCGACCGGCAAAAGAATTTTCTCCTGAGCAAAGCTACCCAATTGAGAAGGAGTAAAAGGTGCCCCTTCAGATTGGATTGCTATTTGTCTTGCTGCTTTTTGAGTCGCCAATGTCGAAATGATACATGTTACGAGGATCAGTAGAATAGTTCCGTTAAGAATATGCTCATCAAGAATTCCCACATTGAAACCAACTATAATAATAGCCAATGTTGCGGCCGCATGTGAGCTGCTCAATCCAAATATGATATTTCGTTGAGGCTTTGAGTACTTATATGTTTTTTGAGCAGCATAAGCGGCCAACCATTTGCCAAAAAGTGCTACGATAGTGAGAACAACAGCTACAGTCAGCGTTCGCCATCCGTTAAAAACCACATTAACATCAACCAACATGCCAACCGAAATAAGAAATATTGGAATAAACAATGCATTACCGAAGAAATCGATTCTATTCATTAAAGCTGATGTATGCGGAATAAATTTGTTAAGCGCTAATCCGGCAGCAAATGCCCCGATAATTGGCTCCATGCCCGAAAGTTCAGCTAAAAAACCACAAGTAAAGAGCACCAGTAAAACATATATGTAGTGAGAATATTTATCATCTTCAATCTTTTGAAAGAACCACTTAGACAATACCGGAATAATTTTAAAGACTATAAATGAAAAGATTGTCAAAGAAATCAACAATGTTATCCAAAATGCAGCAGAAAGATCACCCTGGTTCCCCGATACAATAGCTGCCAACATGATAAGCACCGCTGCATCAGTCAGGATTGTTCCTCCTACAGTTATAGCAACAGCCTGATTTTTAGAGACCCCCATGCGACTAACAATAGGATATGAAACCAGCGTATGGGTAGAGAACATGCTGGCCGTCAATAAGCTGGGCAAAACATCATATCCAAGAAGATAGTAGCATACAGGATAACCTATAAACAATGGGATGATGAATGTATATATACCAAACGTGATACTCTTATTCTTATTAGTCCTAAACTCATTGAAATCCAGTTCCAAACCTGCAATGAACATGATATAAAGAAGTCCAATGGTAGAGAACATCTTAATACCGGAGTCGTTATCTATCATATGCAGTCCATGCGGACCAATAATCACTCCTGCAATAATAAAACCAACAATATTCGGAACATTGATGCGCTTTAGCATCACAGACGATAAAAGAATAATCGCCAACAACAATCCGAATATAAGTATTGGATTATTTAGGGGAATTATGAATTCATGCGATATATCGGCAATTATCTTTTCCATTTAAATGCTTATCAAATCATTTTTAAGTGAGATATGCAAATTTACAAGATAATTTTTGATTTTTTATATCCACCCGGAAAATAAGTCATTGAAAAAATGAATGCTTAATCAATTCAACCATTCATATAATACCAAAACTGTAGATATTTTATGTTAATCAGAAAGTAGAGCAGTAATCCTGTCGGGCTTTAGTGAAAACATGATGAGAGAATGGCGGTAGGATAGTCAACGCAAAGTGAAAGAATGGTTAAAGATTAGTGAGACCATAGTGAGACCATAGTGAGAGGAGCGTGAGACCATCATCTCAATGAAATTATAGTTAATTTGCAGTTTGAAGAAATTTGATTTTCTTTTACTTAAGTAACTTTTATATAGTATGAAAAGTCCGTATATTTGCAGATTATTTTTTCGGAAATGAAAGTGCAAAAAGCTATGAGCGAAGAGAAATTTATTGAAGCTAAAGGAGTAAGAGTCAACAACCTAAAGAATATCGATGTTAAGATACCACGAGGTTCTTTTACAGTCATCACCGGTTTATCCGGCTCGGGCAAGTCGTCACTGGCTTTCGACACACTTTATGCCGAAGGACAACGACGCTATGTTGAGAGTCTGTCTTCCTATGCACGGCAGTTTCTAGGAAGGATGAACAAGCCAGAGTCCGATTTTATCAAGGGACTCCCTCCGGCAATTGCCATTGAACAAAAGACCATTACCCGCAATTCTCGCTCCACAGTGGGCACTTCTACCGAGATATACGACTATTTGCGACTTTTGTATGCACGTATTGGAAAAACCTACTCCCCCATTTCGGGAACCGAAGTCAAGAAACACCATGTTCGTGACGTTGTGGAAAAAATGAAGGAATACCGCGATGGTACGCGTATGACCGTGTTTACTCATATTCATTTACGCGAAGACCGCGCTTTGCGCGAGCAGCTGGAAGTACTTATGAAAGAAGGTTTTTCTCGTGTAGATGTAGGAGAGCAGTTTTTCCGCATCGACGAGTTATTGACGCAAGAGAACCTACCCGATCAAAACGATATTCTACTGGTTATCGACCGTCTTTCGTGCTCTTCAGACAATGTTCATATCAACAGATTATCCGACTCCATTGAAACAGCTTTTCTTGAAGGTAATGGCGAATGCGTTGTACGTTTCTGGGGTGAACACAGCATTGAAACTTTCACTTTTTCAAATCGATTTGAAGTAGACGGGATAATGTTTGAAGAGCCGTCGGATTTGATGTTCAATTTCAATAGTCCGATTGGTGCTTGTCCCACCTGCGAAGGTTTTGGTAATGTGATCGGCATAGATGAAAATCTGATTATCCCCGATAAAAGTCTTTCCGTTCATGAAGAATGTGTTCAGTGTTGGAAAGGTGAAAAAATGAGCGAATGGCGTAAAGAATTTGAGCGGAACGCCTACAGAGCAGATTTTCCTATCCATCGGGCCTATTATGAGTTGACCGAAGAAGAGATTGATATATTGTGGAATGGCAGACACGACCTTGAAATATTTGGCATCAACGATTTCACCCGCATGCTTGAGGAAAACAAATACAAAATTCAATATCGAGTTATGCTTGCTCGTTATCGAGGCAAAACTATTTGTCCTACTTGCAAAGGATCACGTTTGAAGCCAGAAGCCTCTAATGTTAAAATTGTAGGGAAAGCCATTAACGAACTTGTTGTATTGCCCATTACAGAATTAAAGTCCTTTTTTGATCAACTGGAGCTCGATGAAACAGATGCAGCAATTGCCAAACGACTGCTTGTAGAAATTAACAACCGCACTCAATTTTTGCTAGATGTAGGATTAGGATATCTCACTCTCAACCGACTGTCGAACACACTTTCCGGTGGTGAGAGTCAACGTATTAATCTGGCCTCCTCTTTGGGGAGCAGTCTGATTGGCTCCCTTTATATTCTGGACGAGCCAAGTATTGGGCTACATTCGCGTGATACTCAAAAGCTCATCAACGTGCTCAAGGAGTTGAAAAAGCTTGGGAACACCGTTATTGTTGTAGAACACGATGAAGAAATCATCCGCGCAGCAGATTACATTCTCGATATCGGTCCCAAAGCGGGGCGACTAGGTGGTGAGGTTATGTATCAGGGAAAAGTTTCAGAACTGACCAAGAATTCAAACAGTTACACCGTAAAATATCTGACAGGCGAAGAAAAAATAGTAATCCCAAAAGTTCGTCGAAAATGGAATAACTATATTGAAGTGAAAGGAGCACGTCAGAATAACCTCAAGAATATCAACGTCAAGTTTCCACTGAATGTGATGACGGTAGTCACTGGCGTAAGCGGTTCCGGAAAGTCTTCACTCGTGAACGATGTGCTATTCAATGCTTTGCAACATCACTATAAGGGGAACGCTTTGGAACGTGCAGAATTTAACGGAATTGCAGGAGATCTTAACATGATCAAAGGCGTAGAGTTTGTTGATCAAAACCCTATTGGAAAATCTTCGCGCTCCAATGCAGTTACTTACATAAAAGCCTATGACGAAATTCGTAAGCTTTATGCTGCTCAGCCGCTGTCAAAGCAGATGAATTTCTCCCCGGCTTATTTCTCTTTTAATATTGAAGGCGGCAGATGTGAGGAGTGTAAGGGCGAAGGTTCTATCACTGTAGAGATGCAATTTATGGCCGACATTAAACTGGAATGTGAGTCTTGTCACGGTAAGCGTTTTTCTTCTGAAGTGCTGGAAGTGGAATACAAGGGACTCACTATTTATGATATTCTTGAAATGACTATCGATCAGGCAATCGAATTTTTTACGGCACAAAAAGGTTCTATGGAAAAAAAGATTGCTAAACGGATGCAGCCCCTTCAGGATGTGGGATTGGGATATATCAAGCTGGGCCAGTCTTCGGCAACCCTTTCGGGTGGCGAGAATCAGCGTGTAAAACTGGCTTATTTCCTTGGCGAGGAGAAAACGGAACCCACCCTGTTTATTTTTGACGAGCCAACAACCGGTTTGCATTTTCACGACATAAAAACATTGATGAAATCGTTTAACGCCCTCATCGAACGCGGACATACAGTTCTCATCATCGAGCATAATATGGAAGTGATCAAATCTGCCGATCATCTTATCGACATTGGTCCCGAGGGAGGCAAAGCTGGCGGTCGCGTGGTTTGCGAAGGCACACCCGAGCAGGTTGCTCAATGTGCTGAATCCTATACAGGTCAATTTTTGAAAGAGAAACTAAGATGAAAAAGTTTTTTTAACTATCTATATTTACTGCAAATCAAACAATTGACCAGTTTTGATTGTTGATCAACAATAAACATATTTAGTATGAAAACTTTACTTATGCTAGCAAGTATTTTACCGCTTGTATTCGGAATAAGTGGATGTCAATCGAACGTTAAAAAGGGAGGTCCATCAGAACTTTCTCTCGACACAAAAAATCTTAAAGTAATCAATGAGGTAGACCCTCGATATCAATCTTATAATATCGAGATGGTTGAAGTAGTTGGCGGCAAATTCTGGCGTCCTTATAGCACGCTGAATGAAGTCGATACTGCAAATGTAAAAAACGAATACGGGATAGACATCAGTTCCGGTAATGAAGCCCTTTATCGTAAAATGGCGCCGATAGATCTGGCTGAGCCAAAACTTCTTACATTAGCAAGAGGACTTGCGCCTGCGTATGTGCGTTGTAGCGGTACCTGGGCAAATGCTATATATTTCCAGAATGATGATAAAGAAGCGCGACCCGTACCTAATGGATTTGTGAATGTCCTTACGGGAAATCAATGGGTCGGACTTCTGGACTTCGTAAAAACTACAGATGGAAAATTTATTACTTCTTTTGCTGTCTCCGATGGTGTCCGTGACAAAGAAGGAGTGTGGACTCCTATTGAGGCTCAGAAGTTGATCGATTTCTCAGAAAAGCATGGCGTTGAAATTGCAGCGGCTGAACTTTTCAATGAACCAACTATGCCTCAGGCTGGCGGAGCTTTTTCAAATGCAAATTATAATGCTGAGTCATATGCACGCGATATTGCAGCTTACGAAGTTTGGCAGAAAAAAGAAGCCCCTTACATGCTACATGTCGGACCCGGCACTGTTGGTGAAGGGGTTCCCGGATTTATGGAGATGATGGAATCTATCATGAAACCGATTACTACTCCTGACATCATGGCAGCTACTCCCACTCCTCATTTTGATGTTTTCTCTTATCATTTTTATGGAGGTGTTTCAAAAAGAATTACAAAAGAAAAACCTTTAGCCACGTTCAAAGAGGAAGCGCTGACTCCACAATGGGTAACTCTCACGGATAGCGCTTTTGTTTTCTACAATGATATTCATAATAAATATACTCCGGATGCTCCTATCTGGATTACCGAAACTGCTCAAGTTGCAGGTGGTGGTGATCCTTGGGCAAATACCTTTTATGATGTCTTTCGTTATCTTTATCAGATGGGCTCACTTGCTCAAAAAGGAGTAGACGTTATTTGTCATAACACATTGTTTGCCAGTGAATATAGCCTTATCGATCAGGACACCCATATTCCTAATCCAAACTATTGGATGGCTTTACTTTGGAATCGATTAATGGGTACTCAAGTTTATGATGCAAGCAGTTCATCTGAAGGCGTCTATCTTTTTGCTCATAACACCAAGGGAGATGATGCTAAGATTACTTTTCTGGTGATTAACACATCAAATGATGATAAGTCGATTGACGCTCCAGGAGGTGCTGAAATTTATGCGCTCACAGCAGAAAACCTTGATTCAAGAGAGGTGATACTAAATGGCACAAAACTTGCGCTGACAAGTAATAACGAACTCCCTGAAACAAAGGGTATTGCTACCAACAACAGTCAGATATCCGTCGCTCCTCAAAGTATTGCTTTTGTTACTGTTCCAAAACTATAAATAATATAGAATAAAAACAGCTCGCTTAACTAAATTAGTGAGCTGTTTTTATATATTTTGATTAGTTACTTATTCAGTAATTGGAATAGTCCTTTTCTCTTTGCTACTTTGGAAAGCCAATTCAATAATTCGAATTACATTACGTGCTTCTTCCGGCTTAACTGCTATTTCGGCTTCACCGTTTATAGCATCCCGGAGATTAAAAAAATAATCGCGATAATCACCAAGCTCACTTTCTACTTTACCACATATCTTCACCCCTTTATAATTTACATCAATTTGTCCCCAAATATTTTCGGGTTCTTTGCCCCAATCCTTACCTTGTGGTATTGCCCCACCATCAAGAGTAGCCTCCTGCACGTCCAAGCCATATTTAACATATGATCCATTTGTGCCATGAATGAGGAAAGTCGGGCCCGGTTTTTTACACAGCATACCCGATTTGAGAGTCGCTGTAAATGTTGGATAATGAAGTCTTACATCAAAATTATCATCCACTTTTGCCCACGGTCTGCGTGTTTCGATATTTGCAGAAACAGCTTGTGGTAAGCCAAAGAACCAAAGAGCCTGATCAATGAGATGCGCTCCCAGATCATAAAAGATTCCCGAACCGGGCAGGTTATCTTCACGCCATGCACCATTTGGACGGGCATCTGGACGATAACGGTCGAAATGTGTTTCGTATTCCGCAACATCACCTAATAAGCCACTGTCAAGAATTTTCTTAACAGTTTTTGTATCACTTGTAAAGCGACGATTATGATATACAGAAAGAATCTTCTTTACCCTTTTCGAGATATTAATCAGTTCGGTAGCCTCTTCAGTTGTAACTGTAAATGGTTTCTCTACTATCACATGTTTACCTGCCAACAAAGCATCATGAGCCCATCGAAAATGATCAGTATTTGGTGACGTAACGATAACCAGATCTATTTCGGGATCACTGATAATCCCTTTTCCATCTGGAGAAATAACTGTTGCCGGATAACGTTCTTCGATCATTTTAGAACGTTCAGGATTAGATGTACTTATTTTTGTAAGTTCAAAACCATCAATAACATCGATAAATGGAGCATGAAAAACTCGGCCTGAAAGCCCGTAACCAATAATACCTGTGTGAATAATCGCTGACATAAGATAGTGTTTTTAGAATTAAATTATTACTAAAACCAAAAGTACAGAATTAAAATTGGAATTCCAGTTTATTTTTTATAAAAGTTACAGTTTAATCGTCGGGAAAAAGATATTTGAACAGTTTTTGAGTTGCAATGCCACGGTGACTGATTCTATTCTTTATCACTTCACCCAACTCGGCAAATGTCTGAGTATAACCGTCGGGCATAAAAATGGGATCATATCCAAATCCAAAGGTTCCGTGTTTGGAATCAATGATTTGACCTTTTATTTCTCCTTCAAAATAATGTACCTCTCCATTCTTTATGAATGCGATCACTGTACGAAATCTGGCGACACTGTTGCTCACTCCATCCAACTCTGCGAGTAATTTCCGTATGTTATCTTCGGGACTGCATGTTTCTCCTGCATAGCGTGCTGAGTAAACTCCGGGAGCACCATTAAGTGCGTCAACCTCAAGACCTGTATCATCTGAGAAACAGTCGCAACCATATTTGTCAAAAATATATTGTGCTTTTATAAGTGCATTCTCCTTGAGCGTGGTTCCAGTTTCTGCTATATCTTCGTTACAATTGATATCTTTCAGACTAAGGATTTGTATTCTCCCGTCAGCGATTTGACGTATCTCTTCAAGTTTATGTTTATTATTAGTTACGAAAACGATTTTTTCCATTCTTCTTTTGTTGGTGGTTTCTATTTTATTTCCAAATTGTCTTTATTAATTTACCTATTAAAAACATCAAGATAAGCACAAAAATAATGAATGCACCAGATGGAACATTTAAAAAATAGGATAAAAGGAGTCCGGTAACGCAACCAAAAAAGCTAAGGCCTACAGAGTAATAGATGATTTTTGAATAGTTGTTGGTAAATAAATTGACAGTCATTTGCGGAACGGTGATGAGTGACATAAGCAAGACTATCCCTACTAATCTAATACTCAACACAATGGTCACTGCAATAAACATCATCATCACATATTCAATGAATTGGGTGTTGATTCGTCGGGTTTTGGCAAATTCCGTGTCAAAAGAAACGGATACAATGTCTCGAAAGAATGCGATAACAAACGCTGCTAACACTACACAGAGGATTATCAGGGCAATGATATCTGATTTTGATATGGTCAGGATATTACCGAAAAGGTACTCCGAAAGATTGGGTGCATAACCAGGAGAAAGATATGCAAGAATGATTCCTAATGCCATGCCAAGCGACCAAAAGACGGCAATGGCGGAATCTTCTCGTACTCCTTGTTTGCGGGAAAGCCATTGAATACCAAAAGCCGAAAAAACGGAAAATCCCATTGCTGACAAAATGGGATTGATATTGAAAAAGAAACCGATACCTAATCCCCCAAAGGACGCATGTGTTATTCCCCCGCTGATAAATACCAATCTGCGCGTAACAACATAAGTACCGATGATTCCGCAAGCTATGGATGCAAAAAGACTTCCAAGCAAGGCATTTCGGAAAAAGTCGTAATTAAGTAGTTCCAATAAATCCATGTTATGTCTTTATCAGGAAAGTGCGGGTGAGCTAACTGAACATGAGCGTATTTCATTTACCACACTCAATACTTCTGCTTTCAATTGATTTGGAAGATTTATTCCTCTCAACTTCAAGCTGTGTACCCAACGAGGTTTTTCCTCATCAATCATGGTGTAGAATACTTCTCTGAATTCGTCTGCTTGCGCATCTGTATAGGCATTGGATTCCACGCCTTTGTACTGATCAAGTTCTTCATCATTAAAATACTCCGGCTCATCGTGCTTGAAAGATGAGATTATTTTAAATTTATCGCATACATCATGCTTTCCACAACAACCCCCTGTATCTATCAAAGGTGGTTGAGTTTCATGCGTTTCTGTAATACCTCTCTTTTTTTGATAGGAATTTGAAACTATAAGTGTCAACGCGAAGAAAACAATGATTCCGAAAAATATAATTAAACTTGTCATTATTATAATTCTTTAATTTGAAATCCTGCAGCTTTCAAATCGTCCCAAAACCTGGGATATGATTTCGATACAACTTCAGGATCATCAATGGTTATTTTCCCCAATCGGATGCATGCTGGTGCAAACGACATGGCCATTCGATGATCTACATAGGTTGCAATTACTGCATTCTCTTCCGGGAAACAACGCTCTCCATCCCACTCTAACATATGTGTTTCATTTTCTCTTAACACATAACCGAGTTTCAGAAGCTCTATTTTTAATGCCTCAATGCGATCGGTCTCTTTGATTTTCAAACTCTGAACTCCTGCAAAGAGGAACTCTATATTCTTTAAACAACAGTTTACGACAAATGTTTGTGCTAAATCGGGTTCGTTAACAAAATCATGAAAGAATTTCTTGCTTCTTCGTTTTACATGACGAATTATGACCCCTTCTGGTATGAATTCGGTTGAAACTCCTAAATCTGCATATAAATTCACCAGATTGGAATCGCCTTGCAGACTATCCTTCTTTAACCCAAGCAATTTCATTTCTGATCCTTCAACCAGTGAAACCATTTCATACCAATAAGATGCTGCCGACCAGTCGGATTCAACATGAAATGGCTTTGATGTATATACTTGATGCTTTACGGTTATATCTCTGTCAATCCACTTACTGTAAACTCCATATTCTTCCATCAATCCTAATGTCAATTGAATGTATGGTTGGGAAATGACCTCGTTCTCCAAATGAATTGTCAACCCTTTTTCCATTGTTGGTGCAATCATCAACAATGCCGAAACAAACTGCGAACTGATATTACCGGACAAAAAGACTTCACCTCCCTTAAGTTTCTTTCCCTTTATTCTCAATGGAGGAAAACCATCTTTTTCAAGATAATCTATCTCTGCTCCAAGTGCTTCAAGCGTTTTTACAAGGGGATGAATGGGACGTTCATGCATTCTGGGTGAACCTTTAACAATCCATTCTCCTTCCATAGATGCTAAAAAAGCCGTGAGAAATCGCATGGCTGTACCCGCACCTTTTACATCAAATACATTTGATGTTGAATGGAAAGCATCAAGTATCACTTGAGTATCTTCACAATCGGATAGATTTTCAACAGGGTGCATATTCATACTCAATGCGCTGAGTATAATCATCCTATTGCTTATGCTTTTGGAGGATGGGAGTGATATTGTCGCATTTAACTTATCGGGAGGAATTATTGTATATTGCATATTATTATTGTATCATCACAAATATAATATTTTAAAACGAGTCACCAATATATTCATAGTGCTTTTTCTTTGTTTTAAAATCATTTAATCTTTTTTCGGATTACGGAGTTCAATTCAATCGCCACTCAAATCCGTCTTTAGTATCTTTGATTTCAAAACCAAGAGCACTTAATTCATCTCGTATTTTATCAGAGGTCGACCAGTCTTTGTTGGCACGGGCCGACTTTCGAATATCTGCTATCAGATTCATCAATCCTTCCATGACCTCGTTACCTGCACTATTATTGCTTTCGTCTTTTAAACCAAGCACTTCAAAAACAAAGGAATGCATTATCTGTTTAAGCATCTCCAAATCGTCTGAAGTCAATGTTTCTTGTTTGTCTCTGGCTGAATTGATGATCCTTACAGCATCAAACAAATGAGAAATCAAAATGGGTGTGTTAAAATCATCATCCATAGCTGCATAACATTTCTCTTTCAGTTCTGCTATACTGACAGATGACACTTCACCCGGCACAATCTTATCTAACACCGAAAGACTTTCCATTAATCTCTTGTATCCTTTTTCGGCTGCCTGCAAAGCTTCGTTTGAAAAGTCGAGCGTGCTCCTATATTGGGATTGTGCCATGAAAAAACGTACTGTCATGGGAGAATAACCTCTTTCCAATAGTGGATGATTGCCGGTAAAGAGCTCTTTTGGAAGGAAACCGTTACCGGCCGTCTTCGACATTCTTGCGCCATTGACTGTGAGCATGTTGGTGTGTACCCAGTATTTAACGGGACTAACATTACTAAAGGCTTCGGACTGAGCTATTTCGTTGGTATGATGCGTTGCCTGTAAATCCATCCCACCGCCGTGAATATCAAATGTGGTACCCAAATATTTGGTGCTCATTGCTGAACATTCTATATGCCACCCTGGAAAACCATTGCCCCATGGCGAAGGCCATTGCATCAATGTCTCCGGCTTCGATTTAATCCATAAAGCAAAATCCAAACGACCTTTCTTCTCGTCTTGACCGCTCAGTTCACGGGTTCCTTCAAGCAAGTCTTCCAGCTTGCGGTTCGTAAGAACTCCATAGGAATGGTTATTACTATACTTTTCTACATCAAAATAAACAGTTCCGTTTACTTCATAAGCATAACCGCTTTCAAGTATCTTCCTGATCATCTCTATTTGATCAATGATATGACCGGTTGCTGTTGGCTCTATACTGGGCGGAAGGGTATTGAACATGGACAATACTTCATGAAACCCAAGCGTATATTTTTGAACAATCTCCATTGGCTCAAGTTGCTCAAGCTTAGCTTTCTTTGCAAACTTGTCATCTCCTTCATCATGATCTCCTTCAAGATGACCGGCATCGGTAATGTTGCGTACATAACGGACTTTGTAACCAATGTGCAACAGATAACGATAGATTATATCGAATGATATAAACGTGCGACAATTACCTAAATGAACATCACTATAAACGGTAGGACCACAGACATACATCCCAACATGTGGTGAATGTATCGGTTCAAAAACCTCTTTTGTCCGCGAAAGCGTATTATAAATGACCAATTTCCGGGTTATTTCGTTGTTCATTGTTCTGTTTTATTTACAATTAGAAACCACAAAAATACAAATTATTACGCTTATTTCATAAAGGAATTAGCAATAACATCAATCAATTTATATTGTTTAGTTTTAATGGTGAATGTTGAATAATTTGCTTTTTACGAATAGATTAACTACTTTTGCGCTCAGAAAATATAATTATATCTAAGAATAATTTATGGCAACAACTGCTGATTTCAGAAACGGGATGTGCTTAGACCTTGATGGTCAATATTATTTTATTGTGGAATTTCTCCACGTAAAACCAGGCAAAGGACCCGCTTTCGTTCGTACAAAATTAAGAAATGTAACTACAGGACGCGTTCTTGATAAAACTTTCAACTCTGGAGTAAAAGTAGAGGAGGTCAGAATTGAACGTCGCCCATATCAATATCTGTATAAAGATGATATGGGGTATAATTTTATGAATTCTGAAACCTTTGAACAAGTAGCTATTCCGGGTGAGCAAATCGAAGGTGTACAATTCTTAAAAGATGGAGATACTGTAGAAGTTCAGGTACATGCTGATAGCGAAACCATTCTCACTGCAGAAATGCCTGCGCATGTTGTATTAGAAGTCACCTATACTGAACCGGGACTGAAAGGTGATACTGCAACTAACGCACTGAAACCGGCGACTGTTGAAACCGGTGCTGAAGTTCGTGTTCCACTGTTCATTGAAACGGGTGAAAAAATTAAAGTTGATACACGCTCAGGTTCATATATTGAAAGAGCAAAATAATAGAAATATTAATCGCTATACAATTTATAAACACATCTCAATGTGATGAGATGTGTTTTTTATTTTAACTTTGTCTATCTAATGGAACGATAATGGCAGAATCTGGAACAAAAAAAACAACAATCAAAGATTGGGCAGAAGAAGATCGACCACGAGAAAAACTTTTATTAAAGGGGGTCTCGGCCTTATCTGATTCAGAACTTTTGGCAATCTTAATTGGCTCTGGAAATGCAAAAGAAAGTGCAGTGGAGCTTAGCAGACATATTTTGCAGAAAGCGGAAAACGACTTGTATAAACTTGGCAGATTCACTGTAAACGATCTTGTGAACGGTTTTAATGGTATCGGTCCAGCAAAAGCTATCACAATTGTTGCAGCGCTGGAACTGGGTAAGCGCAGAAAAGAGGCCGATCGCATCGAACGACGGAAAATCACTTCCTCAAGAGATGCATTTGAAGAGTTCGCACCTTTTTTGTCCGATCTGAATCATGAGGAAACTTGGGCTCTAATGCTTGACAGGTCCAATAAAGTGATTGCTCCCATTCAAGTTAGCAGTGGTGGAATTACGGGAACGGTGGTGGACATACGACTAATCTTGCGTGAAGCATTAACACGCTATGCCACAGGAATAATAATCGGGCACAATCATCCCTCTGGAAATTGCGTTCCAAGTGCACAAGACACACAAATAACACGCAAAATAAAAGAGGCTGCTCAATGGATGGACATCATTTTGTTTGACCATTTGATTGTTTGCGACAGAAAATTTTATAGTTTTGCCGACGAAGGAGTGATCTAAACAAAAATCCTCTTTAATGGTTTAATAGTAATATTAATAATTATGAACGAAAATCTACAAAAAATACAAGACATGACAGTGGTTATGCTGCGCACAGTGTATGACCCTGAAATTCCCGTTAACATATTCGATTTGGGAATGATTTACGATGTTGATGTGGACGAAGAAGCCAACGTCAATGTAGAAATGACTTTCACTTCTCCTGCTTGTCCGGCTGCCGACTATATTCTAATGGACGTCCAGATGAAACTGGAATCGATTGAAGGGGTTAAAAGTGTAAATGTCAATCTCACATTCGACCCTCCTTGGGATCGATCAATGATGAGCGAAGAGGCTTTATTGGAATTGGGAATGATGTAATCATTAATCTTCAAAATGTCATTAAGATATTGAAATACCGTTGACTTGAAAACAAAAATCTATTTCCTTTCAGATGCCCATTTGGGATCGAAAATGCATGTCGATTCTATCGATATTGAACGTAAGCTCTGTCGATGGTTCGAGAAAGTACGTACCGATGCAAAAGCGATTTACCTACTGGGGGATATTTTCGACTACTGGTTTGAATACCGAAGCGCCGTGCCTAAAGGGTATACGCGAGTACTGGGAAAAATGGCCGAATTGACGGACAATGGTACAGAGATTCACTTTTTTATCGGTAATCACGATATCTGGCTAACAGATTATCTGAAAAAAGAATGTGGACTCATCTTGCATTTTGAACCGTTTATTACAGAACTATATGGGAATACTTTCTATCTGGCCCATGGCGATGGCTTGGGGGATAAATCCCTCTCTATAAGGCTGCTCCGCCGATTATTTCACTCCCGCTTTCTGAGAAAGGCATTCGCTTTATTGCACCCGGACTGGACAATTCCTATGGCTCATAAATGGTCAAACAGCAGTAGGGAAAACGGAGAAACACCGGACTTCCTTGGTGAGGATAAAGAATATCAGATAATATTTGCTAAAGAACAACTTGCTCGTACTCCAAACATCGATTACTTTATCTTCGGACACCGGCATATATTGCTGGATCTTCCGATTCAACCTCAAGCGCGTGTTATTTTGCTTGGAGATTGGATCAAGTATTATTCTTATGCAGTATACGACGAAAAGGGTTTCCGTCTTGAACAATTTGAAAACAAAGACGTTACTTCAGCCCTTTAAAGAAATCCCAGATCACAATTCCCGCTGTTACGGACACATTCAATGAATGTTTTGTACCGTACTGCGGAATCTCTATGCATCCGTCCGATGCATCAATCACTTCCTGCTGCACTCCATGCACTTCATGCCCTAAGATAACCGCATAATTACAGGATTTATCAAGTTGCAGTGATTCAAGCGATATACTGTTCTCTGCTTGTTCAATAGAGAAAATAGTATAACCTTTACCTTTTAGCTGATGAACCGCCTCCAAGGTATCTTCAAAATAACGCCACTTCACAGACAACTCAGCGCCTAGTGCCGTTTTATGTATCTCGGCATGTGGAGGTGCTGAAGTTATCCCACACAAGACGATCTCCTCTACACGAAAAGCATCACTCGTTCGAAACACAGAACCGATATTGTTCCTGCTCCTCACATTATCAAGCACTACCACCAATGGAATCTTGTCCGCCTCCTTAAAAGCATCTACCGAGATTCGATGCAGTTCCTCAACATTCAACTTACGCCGTTTAATCATTGCATCCGTTTAATTATACTGTACGATTCCACAATACCCAACTCACCTGCCTGTCGTAAATCATCCAAACCCGCTTCGGATTCGCCAATAGCTAACCTGGAAAGTCCACGGTTAAAATATGCTTCAGCAAAACGGCTGTTCAGCTCAATCGCTTTAGAATAATCGACAATAGCAGCTTTATAATCACGCTCCAAACTGTAAATTTCCGCCCGGTTATAATAGGCATAGAAAAAGTCTGGATCAAGACTGATAACTTTCTCGTAATCTTTTAGAATAGCATTGTAAATAAGTGACCGAGTAGATAAATCAGGCACCTTAACTACAGGAGCCACCTTAAAATCAGAGCTTCGTGACGGCAAAGTCACATCTGCAACAGATTTCTGATTATTAATCTCTTGTATCTGTTCAGGATTGATTTCAGCCTCCTTACTTCGCAGGATAGCACGCATAAAATAAGCCAGAGTCATGTCGGGTCGCAGTTCTATCACACGGTTTATATCGCTCATAGCTTTTTCGTAATCCTGCACAAGCAGATGATCCATGCCACGTCCAAAGTACAACAAAGAATTATCAGCATCCTCTTTCATGCGCTTTTTATAATTCTCGATGGAGCGAAAATGAGTCTGAATCTGCAACTCGTTCAGCGATGCTTCATTATTTGTCATCCTCAGCTTCCAGGTCAAGTCCAAACCATTATTTGCATCCTCAACAGTCTGCAAGAAATATACAGGTCGCTCCACATCAAAAGTGCGGTCATAATATGTCAGCACAAACTTAGGTTCAAGTTTCACATTCGCATTTCGATTCTGCACCTGTCCTCTGGTCTCACTCTTATACTTATTCTCTTCCTCTGTCTTCTTATCAGCCACCACCAGCAAATTAAACTTATCTATGTCCGTATCAGTTTCCTCACGTACATTCGACTTGTCGGCACTAGCCATCTTTGTCTCTCCGGCAGCGACTCTCTTACGCATATTGTTCTCTTCGGTACGGGCCGTATTATAATCCCGTTCAGCCCCACGCATATCATTCAACTGTCTTTTCCAGTCGGACCTCATATAATATCCGGTAAAGAAATCGGGATGTGCTTCCAGTACCACATTCAAATCGTTGATTGCACCGTCAAAATCTCCTATCTCTCCATTCAGTGTCGCGCGGTTAAGATAAGCAATTGTATTCTCGGGTTCCATCTCAATCACCTTAGTAAAGTCTTCAATAGCAAGATTATTATCAGCCACCTGTGCTCGCAGCAATCCACGGTTAAAACGAGCTATATAATTATTCTCATCTAATTCAATTACCTTATCATAATCGGCCATTGCTCCACGCAGATCTTTCAGGTTATACTTCACAAGTCCGCGGTTAATAAAGTTACCCTCAAAAAAAGGATCAAGTCGGATAGCCTCATCCAAATCCGCCAGAGCTTTGTTGTATTCATTCTGTTGATAATACAGCAATCCTCGTGCAGAAAACGATTGCGCGGTATAAGGATCAATCTCTATCGCTTTATCATAGTCCGCCAGCGCCTGAACCGTATCACCCATCTCCAGATACATTTGTCCCCTTGAAAGATAACCAGGCGTATAATCGGGAAACAGTTTGAGCAAGTCGCCAAAATAGCGTTCCCCCTCATTATATTGTTTCATCTCAACGTTCACAATAGCCATGTTCACCAGTGTAATCTTGTCCTCAGGAAAGAACTCCAGGCTCTTGAAATAATCCTCCGCAGCCTCTTTAAACTTATCCTGATTCTGTCGTGCAGCACCCCGTAACTGATAAGCGGCAATATAATAAGGGTTTCGTTCCAGACAAGACGAGCAATCCTCTTCGGCACCTTTAAAATCATCAAGCATAAATTTGCCCACACCACGATAATAATAAGGATCAGTAAGATACGGCTTTGAAGCGATTACCTGATTGAAATACTGAATAGCCAGCACATAATCTTCAAAATAAAGCGCATTCCGTCCAATCATCATTACCCTATCGGTATTGATTTGTGCAGTTAACGATAACGAACTCAATAGGATTGCAATACAAAGCACTATTCTTTTCATAAGTCTACTTACCCGATTAATATTGTTTGTTTAGATGGTTTTCCTGTCGATTAGTTTAATCTTCCATCTCTATTACTCGCTTCCCGTCGCCCATTTCAACCATGGTCACACGCATTGCGTTCTCCGGCAGAATCGATTCAACCAGCCCTGGCCATTCAATAAAGCACAGGTTCCCGCTGTAAAAATAGTCTTCATACCCGAAATCAAAAGCTTCTTCAAGTTTGTTAATGCGATAAAAATCAAAATGATATATAGGGTCGCCATCAAGACGACGATATTCGTTGATAATGGCAAAAGTGGGACTGGTAATGGTTTCCTCAACCCCAAGCTCTACACAAAGAATCTTAATGAAAGAAGTTTTGCCCACACCCATTTCTCCATAAAAAGCAAACACCTTATGGTCGCCCATCCGTTCAATAAATATACGGGCGGCATTCTGCAAATCTGCAAGCTCATTTATCTCTATTTTCATTTAACAATTGCGTTCATACGTATCAAAAGCTAGCAAATGTATTTATTTCCAACCTATCTCACAATCTTTTTAGTGATTTTTACATAAAAACCGACAATTGTCATGCAATGGACTATTATAATTTCTTGTGAATTAAGTTGCTAATTAATGTAAAAGATTATCTTTGTATTTAAATCGATTAAAAAATAATACATAATAACATAAACACGATGAAAAAAACAGTACTATTATCAATTATCGGTATAGCGATCTTAGTAGCGTCCTGCACGCAAAAGGAAACAAAAACAGCACTCTTTAATGGCAACGACCTCTCCAACTGGAACTTTGTAGTCGAGGGTGATTCAGTTCTCGCTGACCAAGTATTCATGGTAGAGGACAGCACCATCCTTATCAAGGGACTACCCTTTGGTTACATGTACACAAAAGAGAAATATAGCAATTTCACGTTAGAACTAGAATACAGCTGGGTAATCGAACCAAGCAACAGCGGTATCTTTCTGCTGATTGAAGACGCCACAAATCCTTTCCCTAAAGGGATTGAATGTCAGCTTCATGCCGGAGATGCCGGTGACCTGGTCCTACTTCAAGGAGCTGAAATGTCAGAGTATGTTCTACCAGACAGTCTGACCGAGCGACCCAAATTCCCAGTCATCAAGAAACAACAGTCGTCCTCCGAAAAGTCAGTCGGCGAATGGAATAAGGCTAAAATCACGGTAGACAACGGAGTTGTAACCATCTACATCAACGATGTACTCCAAAACAAAGGCACATCACCCACAAAAGAAGGCTATATTGGCCTCCAGAGCGAAGGCAATGCCGTGCGTTTTAAAAACATAGAGCTAACAGTCAAATAGTTACGACCAATTAAGCATCACTGATTATGTCACTCTCACAAAAAGCGCAACAATATATTAATCAGGAAGATAAATACGGTGCACACAACTATCATCCACTACCCGTAGTACTTACTAAAGGGCAAGGACCTTTAGTTTGGGATGTAGACGGAAAGCGGTACTTCGATTTCCTATCCGCATACTCCGCTGTCAATCAAGGACATTGTCACCCGAAGATAATAGAAGCCCTATCCGCGCAAGCCGAAACGCTGTGTCTCACTTCTCGTGCATTCTTCAACGATTGTCTGGGTCCGTACGAAGAATACATGCACAATTACTTCGGTTACGACAAGGCATTACCCATGAACTCAGGTGCCGAGGGAGTAGAAACGGCGCTCAAGTTAGCCCGAAAATGGGGATATATACAAAAAGGAATACCCGAGAACGAAGCTCTTATCATCGCTTGCGACGGCAATTTTCACGGACGCACTATCACCATTGTTTCGATGTCGTCAGATCCCGAAGCAAAGTCCGGTTACGGTCCCTTCACCCCAGGCATAGAATTGATTCCTTATAATGATATCCAAGCCCTCACCAATATCCTGAAAGAAAAGGGTGACAAAATAACAGCCTTCATGGTGGAGCCCATCCAGGGAGAAGCAGGCGTGATGGTACCCGATGACGGTTACCTGAAAAGGAGTTTTGACCTGTGTAAAGCACATAACGTCCTATTCATCGCCGACGAAGTGCAGACGGGCATTGCGCGAACAGGACGACTCCTCTGCTGCGACCACGAGGGAGTCCGTCCCGACATCCTCATATTAGGCAAAGCCCTCTCGGGAGGTGTGCTACCCGTATCAGCTGTTTTGGCAGATGATGACATCATGCTCACCATCAAACCTGGTCAGCATGGCTCCACTTTTGGTGGATTTCCCTTAGCCTGTAAAGTCGCCATGGCAGCGTTGGAGGTAGTCAAAGAAGAGAATCTGGCAGTAAAAGCAGAAGCATTGGGAATCATCTTCCGCGAAGAGATGCAAAAAACCCAAAGCCCGTTCATCAAACAGATCAGAGGAAAAGGCCTGCTCAACGCAATCGTCATTGAACCCCACAACGGCAAAGAAGCCTGGGACGTCTGTCTCACAATGGCCGAAAACGGTCTCCTTGCCAAACCCACTCATCAACATATCATCCGCTTTGCGCCTCCGCTGGTAATTACCGAAGCAGAGTTGCATGAAGCGATAGATATCATCAAAAAGTCCATTCAAACATTAGAATAACAATATGCAAACAACCTCTAAAGTATTGATGGTACGACCGTTTATATTTGCCTATAACGACCAGACGGCGGGGAACAACCACTTCCAGCAGGAGTCCGACGACCCCGATATCGCGACAAAAGCAGCAGCAGAATTTGATGCGTTAGCCGATATCCTTCTTCGCAATGATGTCGATGTAATAGTGGTGCAAGACACTCCCGAACCGTGGACACCAGACTCCATCTTCCCCAACAACTGGTTCTCGTCGCACCTCACCGGTCAGTTAGTGCTCTACCCAATGTTCGCGCCCAACCGCCGCACAGAACGTAAATCCGAAGTATTGCGAGTACTCCGTCGCGAGATGGGACACACAAAAATAGTCGACCTCACACACTGGGAAGCTGAACAAGAGTTCCTCGAGGGCACGGGTAGCATGGTATTTGACAGAGATAAGAACACCGCCTATTGCTGTCGTTCGCCTCGCACATCCGAAAAAGTAGTCCATGATTTCTGTGCAAAGATGAATTTCGATGCAGTGATGTTCGACGGAGTCGACCTAAACAACAACCCATTGTATCACACCAACATCATGATGTCCATCGGCATGCAGGTAGCCATCATATGTCTCCAGGCCATAAAAGATGAGGTGCAACGACAAAAAGTGGTGGCGCGGCTACAAGCATCAGGTAAAGTGATTGTCGATATATCCCCGGACCAGATGAATCAGTTTGCCGGTAACATGCTGGAACTAAAAAATCGCAACGGCAACCCGTTAATGGTCATGTCGTCAACAGCCCGGAAATCACTAACGTTCCAACAAGAAAACATCATCGGTACATACACCCGCATCCTCTCATCCGACCTGTCCACAATCGAGCAAGTCGGGGGCGGTTCAGCCCGTTGTATGATCGCAGAGATATTTGCTTAAATTGCAACATAGATAGAGTTTTTATTAACCCATTAATTTTAATTATTATGTCAATAGGAAAAGAATTAAAAGACTTTCTGATGCGCGGAAATGTTGTCGACATGGCAGTAGGTATTGTTATCGGCGGAGCTTTCGGCAAAGTCGTAACCTCATTTGTTAACGATATCCTCATGCCCCCCATCTCGTTGCTTTTGGGAAGCGTCAACTTCTCAGATCTCAAGTTTGTGTTCCGCGAAGCCGTGATGAACGGCGCTGACGTAGCCAAACCTGCCATCACCTGGAACTATGGAATGTTCTTTCAGACATTGATCGACTTCCTGATTGTAGGCACCGCTATTTTCTTTGCAATCAAGGCGATGAACAAGCTATCCAAGAAGAAAGAAGAAGCACCAGTACCTCCACCTGAACCAACAAACGAAGAGAAACTTCTTACTGAGATTCGGGATGCGCTTAAGAATCAAAACAAGTAAGCTTCATGAAACACTACAGAAAAGACCTTATAATAACTAGGTCTTTTTTTTGTAACCAAGAAAGGCGAACTAGCACACAAAGATTTGGTAGATTGTCGCACAAAGATTCACGACTAAAAATAATCACCTATTTTTGTAACCAAACACCAGGAGAATGGGTCCAACTTACGAAAACAATTAAAACAACCCATTAAATAAAAACAATTATGGAATTTAGTGAAACAATCGTAGCTGTCATAGCCATCATCTGTGTCTTTGCCGTACCATTTGCAGCAGTCGCAATTCTAGGAGTCAAGGCAATGAACGACCGTAACAAGGAGCGCATGGGCCTTATCAATCAAGGTATCATACCTCCTGAAAATCCAAAAAGTCAAAGAACGCCTAACCGACTAGTATCCCTTCGCAACGGAATTCTCCTGGTTGCTTTGGGAATTGGACTCGTAGTCGGTTTTATTTGTGCAGAGTATCTCACAATCGGTCAAAACAACCAATTCTGGATTATTGCTGCATCAATTGTACTGTTTCTCGGAATCGGTTTCCTCATCTACTACTCTATTTCAAAGGGTCAGATCAAGGATACAGACGACGAAAACAATAACATCCAAATAACGGAATAACCGCTTCAATGAACGAGCAAATCCGTGTAAAACAGGTTCTTTCGGGCAACACTTCTGCATTCGTTTATTTCGTCGACACCTATCAGGACATGGCTTACACCATAGCATACAGGATCATCGGCAATAAACAGGATGCAGAAGATGTCGTGCAGGAAAGTTATCTGAAAGCCTTTCGCAACCTGGCCTCCTTCCGCAGCGATAGTAAGTTCTCCACATGGCTCTACCGGATCGTCTATAATACTGCTGTCACCCAAGCAAAAGCACAAATGTGGCAAACTGCGAGGGAAACCAATATTGATGACGCTTTCTATCTTACTGACGAGCAGTCGGCACGCATTGCCAACGATAAAGAAACCAAAGAGATCGTGTCGCTTATCATGGATCAGTTGCCCAAAGGCGACGCCCTTCTTCTCACGTTATACTATATGGACGACCATTCCGTGAAGGAGATCGCGACGATCACAGGTCTCAACGAGTCCAACGTCAAAGTAAAACTATTCCGCGCCAGAAAACTATTCAAAGAGCTGTTAATGAATGAGATTAATAGCATCAGCGATACAAGTATTACAGAAAGTGAAAAGTTCTACAGATATCTTATCGTGAACGAGAACAGTATTATCTAAAAGATCAAACAAACGATACAATAATGAATAAAGAAGAAAACAACATACAAAACGACGACGAGCAAATGCGTCAGTTGATCAGGCCAACCCGGCTGAAAGTCCCCAAAAACCTCAACTACCGCATCATGCAACAAATAGAAACCGAAAAGGTATTCTCCGCCAAACCTGTAGTAAAAAAGAATAAACTGGAAAATACAGTCAAGGATCTTGCTGCTACTACCCTCATCATGAACGTAATGATAGCCCTGTTGACAATTACTGCATATATCATGTACGGAAAAGACTACCTGCTCTCCTCACCATTCCTGAGCACCATACTCATAATCATACTAGTATTCACCCTCTTTTGGCTGTTCTCACGTCTGGATGCACGGTTGCAGAAAAAGCAGATAAACAAAGCTAGTCGGCAAAATCATGTGAAACCCCAAGGTTAAATAATCAGAGGTAATCTCAAGATAATCACGGATAATAAATCGTAATCAGGAGTAATCTTGATAATCCAAAGACAATCCTAAGATAACCAAGGAATCTTCAATCCTCGTTTAACAATCTCGCTCTTGCCGCCGCCAGCATCTCATCCGATTCCGGTTGTGGATATTTCATGTCCAGCTTCTTGAAGTGTTCAATAATAATATCCCCTACAGCCACCCGCGCAAACGGTTTATGGTCCGCAGGAATCACATACCATGGCGCATGATTCGTCGACGTCCGTTCGAGCATCTCTTCGTAAGCCATCTGATATTCTTTCCACTGTTTGCGTGCATCCAAGTCCGCAGAGCTGAATTTCCAGTGTTTATCCTGTTCATCCAACCTCGCCAGCAGTCGTTCCTTCTGTTCTCCTTTAGATAAATGCAGGAAGAACTTGATGATCACCATTCCGTTGTCAAACAGATGTTTTTCAAAAGCGTTGATCGAATTATATCTGCGGTCCCAAAAATTCTGGTCGATCATGTCGACACTCTGATAACCAGGTATTCTTTCATTCAATATAAACTGAGGGTTAACTTTCGTCGCGAGCACATTCTCATAATGGGACCGGTTAAAGATCTCAATCATGCCTCGTTGCGGAAGACCCAGATAGTGTCTCCACAAATAATCATGTTCCAACTCATTCTTTGTGGGGGTTTTGAAGCTGTGTACCCTACAGCCTTGCGGGTTGATGCCCGACATCACATGTCGAATCACACCGTCCTTACCTGCCGCATCGGGCGCTTGGAGAATAATCAACATTGAATGGCGGTCGTCCGCGTAAAACAGTTCCTGGTACACCTGTAAATCATCAATGTTCTTCTCAATCTCTTTAATGGCATCCTTCTTGTCCAGTCCGCCGTCTTCGTGGGTCGAATAGTCGTTCAATTCTACGTTAGACCCTTCTTTTACTTTGAGTTTACTGTAATCAAATTTCATAGTCATCAATTTTAAGTTCAAATTAAAGCAACCAACAAATATAGAGAATTAATTTGTATCTACAAAATATTATTACGTTAATGAATGTTATATTATCAGGTACGGGGTGAGTTAGGGCGTTGGGGAGTCATGGGGTTAGATATGTGGAATATCGGGTGGAGGATTGAACGAGGGATGAGTACGTGTGGGGTGTTGCGTATGTGGGTATAGTGTGCGCGATGCGGGTAGCGGGTGGCGGGATGAGTGCGCGGTGGATGAGGAATGAGAGCAGGGTGAATGCGGGGTAGTTAGGTGAGTGTGGAATGAGTGTGAGTTGAGAGCGGGGCATGCAGCAGCAATTGTCGCTGCGCACCCCGCACCACTATGTTAATTTTTGACACCTTGCAGTAGTCGCTCGTACCGGTTGCGATCGTTAATGATCTCCATGCCGGCTTTAAAGATATCCAGTTCATCGTTGATGACCCGAAAATAGGCAGAAGAATCATACAAATCACGTGCAATCAGAGCTTTTAGCTGCGGATGCAGATATTCCTTTGCCGACTGATACTGCTGTTCGTCCCATTTGATAGAATCGTTTGCCGCAAAGACCCTTACCAATTCTTCCACCCGGGGCGATATAGTATAGCCCTTTCTAAACACCTCCACTGTAGGATATTTCGCAAGCAGTTCAGCACGATGATTATCCACCTCGTGAATCGTCACCCTGTTAATCACCCCTTTATACAACAACTCTTGAGGGAGTTGCAGCACACGAGTAGAGTCGTACGGCACAATACGAGTAGTATCCAGCGGCACAAAATAGTCCGGCATGATTCCCCCTCCGCCATAAACCTTACGTCCGTTCACAAGGGTAGTATATTTCAATGAGTCCGGGAAATGGATGCTGTCCACATTCAACATCTCTCCCTTGTTATAACGATCAATCAAATCCTGGTTGTACGATTCCGCATCCCCAACAACATAAGGCTTCTGGATACTCCGGCCCGTAGGCGTGTAATAACGAGCCACCGTCAACCGAATCATGGTACCGTCAGGCAGCGGTATCTGTCGCTGTACCAACCCCTTGCCAAAGGTGCGTCGACCCACGATTACTCCCCGATCCCAGTCCTGCAGAGCACCAGCCACAATCTCGCTGGCCGAGGCTGATCCCTCATCCACTAGTACAACCACATTACCATTCTCCAGTCCACCTTTACCAGTAGCCTCCATCGAATAGCGTGGCTGATGTAGACCCTCAGTATAAACCATCATCTGGTCGCGTTTCAAAAACTCGTCCACAATCTCCGTAGCAATCTGCAAGATTCCGCCGCCGTTACCCGTCAAATCAAAAATCAAGTCCTTCATACCCAGCTTTTGCAGTTTGTCCCTTGCAGCCGCAAATTCCTCATAAGAAGTAGCCCCGAAACGACTCAGTCGAATATATCCAGTATTCTCATCAACCATATAAGCCGCATCTATACTGTAGATGGGGATCTTGTCGCGCACGATATTAAATTCCAGCATACCCGGCACGCCCCGTCGTATAGCCTTCACACTCACCGTCGTTCCTTTAGGACCCCGCAATCGTTTTATAACATCTGTATTGATCATCTTCACACCCGCAATCAGCGTGTCATTCACATAGATAAACTTATCACCAGCGCGAATGCCCACTTTCTCCGATGGTCCGCCCGAAATAACCTCCATCACATACAGCGTGTCCGTCGTCATGTTAAAGGCGATACCTATTCCGTCGAAGTTACCCTCCAGCGGTTCGTTCATCGCGCGCACCTCCTCAGCATTCATATAAACAGAATGCGGATCCAATTCTTTCAACATGGAACGTATAGCAGCCTCCGCCAGTTTGTCGGTGTCCGTACTGTCCACATACAAATTATCAATCAGTTGCAATGTCTGTTCCAGTTTCATTCCCCCTTCACTCAAACGAATCTGGGCAAAAGCGGCAGGCGCGAGGAGCAGTGCTCCGAGTATAATACTTATTATTCTTCTCATTCTTTTTAATGTTAATTGCAAGGGTTTGTAAAGCTTAGGCGGTTTGTGCGGCTAGAGCAGTTTGAGTAGTCCGAACAGCTTAAGCGGCTAGAGCAGCTTGTGCGTATTAGACAGCATAAGCGGCTTAGGCAGCTTGTGCGGTTGAGCAGTCTGGAAAGTCTGGGCGGTTTATTGCAGTTTATAATAGTAATTTCTAAATAACGGTTTATAATTTCATTCCGACAGGTATAAAAGGGCTCACGTCCTGTCCGTAATGCAACAGTTCACGAACCAATGTGGAACTGATATGCGTAAGTGCCGGTTCAGTAAATAATACAAACGTTTCAATACCCGAAATCGTTCGATTCATGTCGGCAATAGTTTTTTCATATTCAAAATCATTCACAGAACGTATGCCCCGGAGTATGTAGTCAGCCTTCATTTGGCGTGCAAAATCCACCGTGAGGCAGTCGTACGACTCCACCCTCACCCGATCCTCTGCGGCATATAGCTCGCGAATCATCTCCATCCTCCGTTCCAAGGGGAAATAAGTCTTCTTCGACTCATTCACTCCTACAGCAATCACGATCTCATCCACCAGCTTCAAACCGCGTCGTATCATCGACTCATGTCCAATGGTGAACGGGTCGAAAGTCCCAGGAAACAGTGCTATACGTTTCATATCTCTTCTTCGTCAACTACCAGATTTTCAATAATAAAATTCTGACGATCAAGCGTATTCTTACCCATATAAAATTCCAGCAAGTCTTTCAGCAGATCCTCCTTACGCATTGACACCTTATCCAGTCGCATGTCCTTTCCGATAAAATTGCTGAACTCATCCGGTGATATCTCACCAAGACCCTTAAATCGTGTGATCTCAGGATTGGGACCCAGTTCACTGATTGCAGCCAATCGTTCCTCCTCCGTATAGCAGTAGTTCGTCTTCTTCTTGTTGCGTACCCTAAAAAGCGGTGTCTGCAATATATACACATGATTCTTTTTGATCAGATCAGGAAAGAACTGCAAGAAAAAAGTCAGCAGCAGTAGTCGTATATGCATCCCGTCCGTGTCCGCATCCGTAGCAATGATCACTTTATTATAACGCAACCCGTCCATTCCCTCTTCGATGTTCAGTGCAGCCTGCAATAAGTTAAACTCTTCGTTCTCATAAACAATTTTCTTTGTCAGTCCGAACGTGTTCAACGGCTTGCCTCGGAGACTGAATACAGCCTGCAGATTTGGGTTACGGCTCTTTGTGATGCTACCGCTAGCCGAATCCCCCTCCGTAATAAATATACAAGTATTATCCTGCTGATCCCCTTTTGCATCATTATAATGTAGTCGGCAATCGCGCAGTTTCTTGTTATGCAGATTCGCTTTCTTAGCCCTGTCACGTGCTAGTTTTGTCACCCCTGCAATCGCTTTGCGTTCCTTTTCCGATTCCGATATCTTCTTCTGAAGTATGTCTGCCACATTCAGATTCTTGTGCAGATAATTATCCAGTTCCTGTTTCAGGAAATCGCCCACGAACTTGCTCACCGACACCCCTCCCGGAGCCATGTCTTTGGACCCCAGTTTGGTTTTGGTCTGCGATTCAAACACAGGCTCTTCCACTTTTATGCTCACAGCAGCCACCATTCCATTACGAATATCCGAATATTCCATGTTCTTCGCAAAGAACTCCTTGATGGTACGTGCGGCCGCCTCTCTGAACGCCGTCAGATGCGTGCCCCCCTGGGTAGTATGCTGACCGTTCACAAACGAGTAGTACTCTTCGCCGTACTGGCTTGTATGTGTTATTGCTATCTCTATATCTTCACCGCTCAAATGTATGATCGGGTATAGATTGTCCGAAGTCATGTTCTCGTTCAACAAGTCTTCCAACCCGTTCTTCGACAAATACTTCTTCCCATTAAAGATGATCGACAACCCCGTATTCAGATATACATAGTTCTTCAGCAACGGTTCAATATACTCGTCGCGGTAATGATATTCGCCAAAGATCTCTTCGTCCGGTGTAAACCGCACCAATGTGCCATCCTCCTCGTCGAACAGTTCCAGGGGCGACTCATTTTTCACCATTCCCCGTTCATATAAGACACTTCGCGATTGTTTTTCACGGAAGCTCTCTATGTAGAATTCCGATGATAACGCGTTCACCGCTTTTATACCCACACCGTTCAGACCCACCGACTTTTTAAAAGCTTTCGAATCATATTTGGCACCCGTATTCATTTTCGACGAAGCATCCCTCAGTTTACCCAACGGGATACCCCGTCCATGGTCGCGTACCGAGACTACTTTCTCTTCGATGGTTACCTTAATCATCTTACCGTAACCCATCATATACTCGTCGATTGAGTTGTCCAGCACCTCTTTCAAAAGCACATAAATACCGTCGTCAGGTGACGTGCCGTCGCCCAACTTACCAATATACATACCGGGTCGGCGGCGCACATGCTCCTGCCAGTCCAGCGTTACGATGTCATCTTCCTGATAATTTTTGTTACCTAACTCTGTTCCTTCTATTACTTCACTCATATATTTATAACCCGCTCCCTTTCATTACAAATCTTTAATAAACGCTCTTCTGGTTTTATGATGAATGGCGTCAAAATCACCCCACATCGACTGTACCTTGTTGTTCACCTCCAACTCAGGATTGCTCTCGGCATATTCCATACCCGATTCAATCGCTGCAGGAATAAACTCACTGAACATCAGTGCGTTCACACCTTTACCCTGATATTCAGGATCTACGGCTACCAACAACAAGTCCAGCACATTATTCTTTTTGCCTTTCATCGCACGGTACAAATGCCACCATCCTGTAGGCATGAACCGTCCTTTGGCTTTCTGAAGAGCTGTGGCAAGACTTGGAAGTCCAAGACCCACGCCAATCAGTTTATAATCTTCTCTCCTCAGCACCAGTGTCACAAAATCCAGACGAATCATGGGGATATACATATCCACATAATAATCAATCTGTTTCTCGGTCAGCTCCACATAGCCGTAAATTTTCTTGTACGCCTTGTTTATCAATCGGAATATGTCGTGTGCATAAGGATAAATATCCTCTTTCTTCTCCAGATGTTTAATTACCAGACCCGAGCGCTTTTTCACCACTTCGGCCATCCTTGAAAACCTTTCCGGTATTTCTTTAGGTATAGGAATCAAAAACTCAAACCAGTCAGCATCCTTTACAAATCCCATCCGGTTCATTTGATCCACATAATACGGATAGTTGTAGATAGTCTCCATTGTCCCTATCTTGTCGAAGCCCTCTATCAGCATCCCTTCATGATCCAAGTCCGTGAAGCCCATCGGTCCCACAATCTTCTTCATGCCATGAAGACGTGCCCAGTCCGTCGCCTCTTTAAACAACGCATCCACCACCTCATCATCATTGACAAAATCAACAAATCCGAAGCGAGCGTTTTGTTGATTCCATATTTCGTTAGCCTTAAAATTAACCATCACCGCTATCCTCCCCACAATTTGTCCATCTCTGTAGGCCAAAAAATAAGAAGCATCACAATGATCAAACGCCGGATTCTTTGTCACATTCAGCGTTGCCATCTCATCATATACTAATGGGGGCACAAAAAATTCATTGCCTTCATACAAGTCGATTCCGAAATGTACAAACTTTTGCAAGGTGTCTTTATCTGTTACTTTCTTTATTGTTACTGACATAGGTCACACTATTTATGTATTATTATCGCAAAGATAGTAAAAATGTTGATTTGTGTAATCTCAATTTCCTATCTTTGTAAAGATATTAAAAAATTATCGTTTTGCCAACAAAAAGGGTTGATTTCGCGTTTAATTTATCACGATTCTTTGTAACTTTAATTTCCAATCGTAAATTTGCAGGATATGACCACAACAACACTTATCACAGGCGCCGATGGATTCATCGGCTCGCACCTCACAGAAATGCTCCTGCAAACAGGCGTTCATGTGAGAGCTTTAGCGCAATACAACTCCTTCAACAACTGGGGATGGTTAGAAGGGATTACCCATCCCAACCTTGAGGTAGTTACCGGCGACGTGCGCGACGCCCATTTCTGTAAGCTGATCACACAGCACGCAGACACCATATACCATTTGGCTGCCCTCATCGCCATACCTTATTCTTACACAGCCCCCGACAGTTATGTAGACACCAACATCAGAGGTACACTCAATATCTGTCAGGCCGCAAGAGAGAACGGAGCGCGACGAGTCGTAGTCACCTCCACATCCGAGGTTTACGGTACCGCCCAATATGTGCCCATCGACGAGCAACACCCCAAGCAACCCCAATCCCCCTATTCCGCTTCGAAGATAGCAGCCGATGCCATGGCCATGAGCTTCCACAATTCGTTCGGATTGCCGGTAGTGGTAGCCCGTCCATTCAACACATACGGACCTCGCCAATCCGCAAGAGCCATCATCCCCACCATCATCACCCAGATAGCCGAAGGAAAAAGAGTCATCAAGCTCGGCGACCTGTCCCCCACACGCGACTTCAATTTCGTAAAAGACACCTGTCGCGGTTTCATGCAATTAGCACAATGCGACGAAGCCATCGGTCAGGAAGTCAACATTGCCGGTAACACCGAGATCAGTATGCGCGACACCCTCGAGATGATTGCCAAGATCATGCATGCCGATGTGACGTTCGTCGAAGACGAGCAGCGCATCCGTCCCCAGAACTCCGAAGTCTTTCGACTCCGTGGTGACAACACCAAAATCAAGACGCTCACCGGTTACGCCCCCGAATACACCCTCGAAAAGGGATTACGTGAGACCGTCGATTGGTTTCTGAACACATCCAATCTCGCTAAATATAAGGGAGACATATATAATGTATAACGATATCGTTGAATTCATTCACCGTCACTACGGAACCTCCGAAAAAGTACCGTTACATGCACCATCATTTAGAGGGAACGAGAAAAAGTACCTCAACGAGTGTATCGACAGCACCTTTGTATCCAGTGTAGGACCGTTCGTGGACCGTTTCGAAAAGATGACCGCGGAATTCACAGGTGCCGCCCGCGCGGTGGTCTGCGTGAACGGAACCAATGCGCTCCATATGGCCCTGATGCTCGTCGGCGTTCAACGTGACGACGAAGTCATCACACAAGCCCTCACATTCATCGCGACCTGCAACGCCATCACATATTCAGGCGCCCATCCCGTATTCGTCGATGTAGACAGAGCCACCATGGGACTCTCTCCCACGGCACTGGAACAGTGGCTGAACGAGCATGCGGAAGTCAGAGACGACGAATGCTATAACAAACAAACCAACAGAAGAATAAAAGCGTGCGTCCCCATGCATACGTTCGGGCATCCCGTTCTCCTTGACGAACTCATGGGGATTTGCGCACGCTATCATATAGAGCTGGTAGAAGATGCCGCCGAGAGCATTGGCAGCACCTACAAAGGCAAGCATACAGGCACCTTCGGCAAGGTGGGCGTACTCAGTTACAACGGCAACAAGACCATCACCACCGGTGGTGGCGGCATGCTGCTGTTCACCGACGAGCAATTGGCAGACCGCGCAAAGCACCTCACCACCCAAGCCAAGCTGCCGCACAGATGGGAATATGTACACGACCAGATCGGTTATAACTACCGCATGCCCAATATCAATGCCGCGCTGGGCTGCGCACAGATGGAACAGCTAGAAGACATTTTGGTCGACAAACGAGCTACGGCCGAAGCATACAAGCAGTTCTTCGCGAGACGAGGCGACGACATACAATTCTTTACAGAGCCATTCGGCTGTCGCTCAAACTACTGGCTGAACGCCATCATCCTCAAGGATAAAGCATCACAGCAAGAATTCTTGGAGTTCAGCAATGATCACGGCGTGGCAACACGACCCATATGGCGACTGATGACCGAGCTTCCCATGTTCGCCCACTGTCAGTCCGATTCATTAACCAATACACGCTGGTTCTCAGAACGCGTGGTGAACCTGCCCAGCAGCGTGCGTCAACCACAAAAAGACCATTATGGATACTAAAAACCTTATACTCGTAGGCGGTGGCGGACACTGTAAATCCGTCATCGATGTAGCCGAATGCGCGGGTTTCAACATCAAGGGCATCCTCGACCTCCCGGCGAAAGTCGGCAGCACCCTTCTCGGATATCCCGTTTTGGACACCGATGATAACATCCATAAGTACGTAGACGACAACCTGTTCCTTGTCACCCTGGGTCACATCAAAGACCCATCGCACCGTATCGCGTTGCACGAAAGGATTAAAGAAGTAGGAGGTCATTTGGCCACACTCATCAGTCCCACCGCCCATGTATCACGTCACGCATTTATCGGTGAAGGCACTGTAGTCATGCATCATGCCCTAGTCAACGCCGGAGCGACTATCGGTCATGGCTGCATCATCAACTCATTCGCCAATATCGAGCACGACGCCATCATCGGTGAATACTGCCACATCTCCACAGGAGCCATCGTAAACGGTACCTGTACCGTCGGTTCAGCCACTTTTGTTGGCAGCGGAGCAGTGATGGCGAACAACACCACCATCGTAACCGGCTGTATCATTGCCGCAGGTGCGATAGTACGTAAAAATCTCACTAAGAAAGGTATTTATTCCGGTAACCCCGCAATATTAAAAATCAAATTATGACAATAGAAAAAATATTTATTATCGCCGAAGCCGGTGTCAACCACAACGGGAGCATGGATACTGCATTGCGCATGATCGATGCTGCTGCCGACGCAGGAGCCGACGCCATCAAGTTCCAGACCTTTAAAGCAGAAGAATTAGTCTCTTCTACAGCCCGAAAAGCCGATTACCAGATTCTCAACGCCCCCAACGGCGATGAGAGTCAGCTCGCCATGCTTCAGAAGTTGGAGCTCACCTATTCAGAATACGAGCAGCTCATTGCCCGTTGTCAAGTCAGGAATATCAAGTTCTTCTCCACCGCGTTCGACCTTGATTCACTGGAGTTTCTCAGTGAAGTAGGCCTTCCCGTAGTGAAGATCCCCTCAGGAGAAATCACCAACCTGCCGTTCCTTCTCAAGGCCGCCGAGCTGTTCAGACGCGTGTACCTCTCCACCGGCATGTCCACGATAGAAGAGATCGGCGAAGCCCTCAAGGTGTTCACCGATGCAGGGATCGATAAAAAAGACATCACCATCCTTCACTGCAACACCGAGTACCCCACCCCTATGGAAGACGTCAATTTGCGAGCCATGTTGCACCTGCAGCAAGTCTTCGGTACCCGAATAGGCTACTCCGATCATACCCGTGGCATTGAAGTGCCGATAGCCGCTGTAGCCCTTGGAGCCGCGGTGATAGAGAAACATTTCACGTTGGACCGCACTATGGCGGGACCCGACCATAAAGCCTCGCTCGAGCCCCAAGAGCTGAAAGCGATGATCGCAGCCATCCGTAACATCGAGAAAGCCCTTTCCGGCAGCGGCATCAAGGAAGTCACCCCATCAGAAGAAAAAAACAAAGCATCCGCCCGCACCAGTATTGTAGCAAAAACCACCATCAAAAAGGGAACCCCCCTCACAGAAGAAAACCTCACGGCAAAAAGACCCGGCACAGGCATGTCGCCCATGAAATGGAACAGCGTTATCGGTAAGACTGCCAGTAAAGACTACAAGCGCGACGAGATGATTGACGAGAAGATTGAATAACAAAAAGACATGAAGATGAAAATCTGCATACCCACCGCCACACGCGCCGAATACGGACTTTTGAAACCATTGATGGAAAAAGTCGCCGCTGACCCCGAGCTAACCCTTCAGTTGTTAGTCACCGGTGCCCATTTGTCGCCCAGCCACGGTATGACCAAGCAACAAATAACCAGAGACGGGTTTACCATCGACGCGGAGATCGACATGCAGTTGACCAACGATAATGCCCAAGCCATCCTCAGATCCATGGGATTAGAGATGCTCGGGCTATCAGACCAGCTCACCCGTCTTTCCCCCGACCTGATCGTGTTGTTAGGCGACCGATATGAGATGCTCATTATCGCCGTCGCGTCGTTGATCAGTCGCATTCCCATTATCCATATCCACGGAGGCGAGCTCACCGAAGGCGCCATTGATGACTCCATCCGTCACGCCATTACCAAGATGAGCGCGTTGCACTTCACCTCCACCGAAGTTTACCGTACCCGTGTGATCCAGTTGGGCGAGCAACCCAATCACGTATTCAATGTAGGCGCTCCCGGGTTGGACAACATCAAGACACTCGACAAACTCACGCGACCCCAGCTAGAATTGGCGCTAGGCATACAATTTCAACGATATAACTACCTGATAACGTATAATCCCGAGACGACCAGTGACCGTACCCAAACAGATTTCTCAAACGTGCTCGATGCCCTCCGTCAGGAAAAAGAGTCACTCTTCATCTTCACAAAATCCAATGCCGATGAAGGAGGCCAGGTATTGAACCTTATGATCCAGAGATTTGTAGAAGAATTCCCAGGAAGAGCATTTTTGTTCGATTCACTGGGAACACAGCGTTATTTGTCGCTCATGATAGAGTCCACGGCCGTCGTCGGTAACAGTTCGAGCGGAATTCTGGAAGCCCCCGCAGCCCATACCGCCACCATCAATATAGGCGATCGTCAAAAAGGCCGTATCCAGGCAACAAGCATTATCAACTGTCGCCCCAAAACAGAAGAAGTCCTGTCGGCACTAAAAAAGGTCAAACAACCCCTGTTCCGCAAGAAGCTGGCAGACCTTGAAAACCCTTACGGCAATGGTACCGCCAGCGAGCAGATGTACCAAATCATCAAGCAAGTGAATCCAAAGGAGTTGATCAAAAAATCGTTCTACGACCTATAAAAGATCAGATCCCCTATTAAGGACGTACAAACTAAAATCAAATCAAATGACCCATTTTAATCAGTATATAATATCCGAAAGCGCCAGTATCAAAGACGCCCTTATCGCGTTGAACAACAATTCGGGAGGCATCCTCACCCTGTTTGTTGTCGATACCGACGACCGTATGGTCGGCTCGTTATCCGACGGCGATATCCGCAGAGGCCTCATTAGCGGCGCCCAGCTGTCCGACAGCATCTCCACCGTGATGCTCAGGACCTTCAAGCATATCTCCGACAAGAAGCGTGAAGTCACCACCATCAAAGAATACAAAGAACAAGGCATCGGTCTGCTGCCCTATCTCGACAAACAAGGAAAAATCGAGAAAGTCTATGCCCTTAAGCATTTAGAGTCCATCCTCCCCGTCGACGCCGTTCTTATGGCCGGCGGTAAAGGCGAGCGATTGAGACCCTTAACCGAGAAGACCCCCAAGCCCCTTTTGAAGATCGGCGACCAAACCATTATCGACCGCAATGTCGACCGCCTCATTTCCAATGGGATTGAGAATATCTATGTAACCACCAACTATTTAGGTCAGCAGATAGAAGACCATTTCAGAGAGCCCCGTCACGGTACCCAGATCCATTGCGTCAGAGAGAAAACCTTCCTCGGCACTATGGGAGCCGTCCGTAATGTCGTGGATTTCGATAATGACACCGTCCTCATTATGAATTCCGATCTGTTCACCAACATCAATTTGCAAGACTTCTATTTACATTTCAAGGAAAGCAACGCTGATTTGTCCATTGCCGCCGTCCCCTATTCCGTGTCCATCCCTTATGGCATATTCGATTTAGAAGAAGACCATGTCACCGGTATCCGCGAGAAGCCCCAGTACACCTATTACGCCAATGCCGGCATCTATCTTATCCGCAGAGAGTTGATCCGTTATATACCCAAAGACAAAGTCTTTGGAGCCGACGACCTCATTGAGAAGCTCATTTCAGAACAACTTAATGTCGTACGTTTCCCGTTGTTAGGTTATTGGATTGATATCGGAAAGCCCGAAGACTTTAAGAAAGCCCAGGAATTTGCCAAACATTTGTAAGAGAGAAAAACAAAGCAAACAGATGAATTCAAACAAGATTTTTAAACAATAATGCAAGACGATATACTAGTAGTCATTCCCGCCCGTGGCGGCAGTAAAGGCATCCCCCACAAGAATAGTAAAGA
>Ga0172377_10000193_pt1 | contig 53493 bp, 54 predicted proteins | sample Pumphouse3metaG_FD_119749 | JGI IMG/M metagenome (GOLD analysis project Ga0172377, IMG submission 119749) | Leachate microbial communities from a municipal landfill in Southern Ontario, Canada - Pumphouse #3 metaG | ecosystem: Engineered > Solid waste > Landfill > Unclassified | place: Canada...
ACTAAAACTGGTGGATATTACTGGGTATTTGCAACAGTTTATCCTTTTGAATCTTGTGATGGAGGAAAAGGTTATCTTTCGTGTAGAAGAAAAGCTTCTACTGAAGAAATTGATGCTGCAGTTAAATTATATCGGACTATGAAATAAAAATTTAATATTCAGAAAAAGAGATTATAATAGACATATTAAATAATCAAAAGGCAAATAGATGATTAGTTCAAATGTAACGGTAGATTTACAAAAGCTAGAAAAACTTTTAAATAAAGTTGGTGATTTAGTAATTACAAACTCAATGATGTCTCAAAGTGTTGAAAACTTACCAAATAGTGAAGAGAAAAAGAATCTACTTGAAAAAATCAATCTTTTTCAAAGATATATTGTTGAATTACAAGATTATGCAACAGATATAAGAATGATAAAATTCGAAAGTATGTACACAATTTATAATGATATTATTCAAGAAATATTACCTTCAAATAAATCAATTAAATTACAATTAGTTGGTGGTGAAACAAAAGTAGATAAATCTTTGGTTGAACATTTAGATTTATCTATTAAGACTTTGATTACAAATAGTGTTCTTTATGGAATAGAAACTTCAAAAGAAAGAACAGATAAAAACAAAAATCCTGAAGCAATTATAAAAATAACCGCTCAACAATTAAATGGACAAATGTCATTTTGTATTGAAAATGATGGAATTGGTTTTGATAAAGATGAGCTAGATTTTGAAGAAGAATTTCCTAAAATAACAAAAGAGAATCAATTAAAAGATGTTTATATTGTTAAAGAAAATGTAGAAAAACTAAACGGAAATATAGAAATAAAAAGTGATTTTGAAGAAGGTTTTTCTTGTACAATCACTGTTCCCTTAACCCACTCGATTTTAGATGGTTTAAATATAAAAATAGGAAATAATATTTATATATTACCAACATCATCAATAGTTGAATCAATTCAACCAAAAAAAGAGATGATAAAACTTGTAGGAGATGGAAGTTCTTCTTTACTTATGTTAAGAGATGAATTTGTACCAATAATTAGATTATATGAATATTTAAATATTATTCCAAAAACTCAAGATTTAACGCAAGGTATTTTAATAATCGTAAAATCAGGAACACAAAAAGCAGCCTTTTTTATAGATGAATTTTTACAGCAGCAACAAGTAGTTTTAAAAGCAATAGAAACTAATTTTAGAAAAATTGATAGTGTTGCAGGAGCTACAGTAAGAGGTGATGGAAGTATTGGAATTATTATTGATGTTAAAAGTATTATTGAGAATTCATAAACTTTGAATATCAAACACTAAATTAACAATTTAATTCTAATATTGCATAAATGGTCATAAAAAGTTAAACAATATATCACAATTTTATATTTACAAACAGTCTTCCTACTAATTTTCTGAATGTAAGTTTTATGTTTAACTAGAATTTGACCATTTTTATCAATATAAACTTTTATTTGTAAAATAGCAATTATCCAGAAATGCTCCATTTAAAAGATAAACTATCGTTAAAATCATTACTATTAAAATAAAAACTCCTAAAATATATCCATTCTTTGAAAAACTTCTAAAAATATTTCTATCTTTAAATTTTTTTGTTATTAGTGATGTTTTATTAAACTTTAGCATTACACTCTCACAAGCACTTTTGCAAAGTCCACATTGAACACATCTTATATCAAAACCAGCTTTTATATCAAGTTCATCAATTGGGCAAACTTTTACACATTTATCACAGTCTATACAACTATTTTTATCAAAGAACTCAAAAGTTTGTTTCTCTTCTTGAGGCAAAATAGCACTTATAAAAAAATAAGGGCATAAAATTGAACAATACCAACCCCTAAAAACTAAAAAAATACTTGTAAATAAAGTAGTTAAAATTCCAACAAAAATCGAAGACATATCAAATTTCATAAAATTTAAAAATAAATCAATTGCTGAAGTAAAATATGAAATAGTTGAAAATGCTAAAATAAAAGCAAAAAATAAAATTGCAAAAAAAAGAATAAAAGGATTTTTGAGTTGTGAAGTAATAAAAGTTGCAAGGGATGAAGGACAGAAATATCCACAAAAAAACCTTGAAATAGTAAAATTCAATCCTAATAATAATCCAATAAACAAAGTAATTACAATATAAATAAGTTGATGAGTAGAAGCTTCAAAAGCCATAAATAAAAATTCAAATCTATGAAATTCAAAATTAAACATTAAAAGATGAATATTGTCAAAACTTAACCATGGAGTTAATACATATAAACATAGTGTAATTAACAGTGTTGGTTCTAAAATCTGTTTTTTTGCCATAAATCTATCCTTTGTTCAGGTGGTAAAGTACCATTTTCATATAAACCTTGTTGTAAATTTTTAACAAGTTTTGTTAAAAGTGATTCATTAAAAGAGTGATATTTTTTTACTACTTTTGACTCTTTATCTATAATTAAAATATAAGGAACACTTTCTTTAACACCAAATTTTTGAGCTTCTGAATATGTGATTTGTTTGACATTTACATTAGTTAAATCTTTTGTTAATGGTTGATTATCTTCATCAACATATACAAGTGTAATTTTTAAATCCTTGTTTTGTTCAGCAAATTTTTCTAAGAAATTTGTCACATTCACACATACAGGACACCAAGAAGTTACAAAAGCAACCACATTAATTTTGTTTTTTTCTATATCAGTCATATCAAATGAAGACGCATACATTTGCATACATAACATTACTGACAAAATAAGAATTTTAAATATTTTCATATTACACCTTACAATTTTTTATATTCTCTATATTTTCTAACTACTGCACTATCAATATCTTACTGATTACAAAACATTTAAACTCCTAATCTAAAATAAAACCAAAGTATAAATTAATAACACACTTTTTTCATTAACATATGTTAAGTAAGACACAATTTTTTAAGGGATTCTCGATCTAAAATACTGATTTCTTTTTTCTGATTTTTGATAATATTTTTACTATTTAAAGCAGCAAGAATTCTAGATAAACTAACTGGTGTAATATTCACAATATTAGCAATTTCACTTTTTTTATGTATATTATTTTCATTATCTAATAAAAATTTAGCCACTCTACCTGTTGCGTTTAACATTACATTTGAAAAAATAAAATTCTCCAATACTTTTATTTTTTTACTCAAAGATTTAATAAATTCAAATGAAATGTTAGAATCTTTTAAAAAAGATTTCTCAAATTTTAAATAATTTATTTTTAAAACACTACTTGTATTTAAAGAAGATGCTGTTGCAGGAAAAGGGATATGATAAAAATTTGCCATTTCAGCAATTAAAGATTCTCCTTTAAAATAATGAAGAATAGTTTTATTACCAATTTTATCAGTTTTATAAACTTCAATATTACCACTAAGTAATATATGTAAATAAGTTGATGCATCTCCTTCAAAAAAAAGAATATTATTTTTATTATATTTTTCAATTGTACAAATAGATGCTAACTCTTCTATTTGAGTATTATTAAGTGTTTGAAATAAAAAACAATTCTTTAAAATATTATACATAATTATTTACCTCTATAATTTAACTAAAAAAGGAGTGACAAATACCACTCCTTTTTCATATAAGATTAAAAATAAAAGTTAAAAACTTTTATTTCATTTTTAAAATCCATTGTGCTAATTTTTTAGCTTCATCTTCACTTACATCTTGAGCTGGCATTGGAATAACATCATATTTATTCTCACTTCCAGTCATCATACTTTTTACTAAAGTAGCTTCATCAGAACCTTTTAATGCAACTTCTTTATAAGCAGGACCTACAAGTTTTACATCAATACTATGACAAGATAAACAACCTTTCGATTCAGCTAACACTGCTGGGTCATTTAAGTCAAGTGCTGGTTTATTAGCAAGTTCTTCTTTATATTTTTTATATTCAGCAATAGAAGCATTCATAAATTCAGATGTAGCTTCTGCTTGAAGAGCAAGTGGTTCTGCAAATGATACAACTCTAACACCTTCTCTTGTTGTCGCCATTAAAAAAATTGATAACAAGACAAGCGCTATAACTCTAAAAGCTGATTGAGGAGTTACAACCTCATCTTTGAATTTACTTAATACAAATAAAAATGCAATAATCAATAATATTGAAGAGATAAATGGTAAATAAATAAATCCTGTATTCATCAATGCTTCACTTATTCTTGCAGTAAACACAAATGGCAATAAAGGTAACACAACAATATTTAAAGGAGTTGCAAGTAAAAACCATTTTTTACCTTGGCTAATTGCAATTTTTCCTATTTCAGTATCACCTCTTTTTACCCATCTAGCTCCAATAAATATCATAACAACACCTGTTGCCATAAATGCTGTTAAAAAGAAATTTAAAAGTCTAAACCCAGTAACAGGAGTAAACATAATGTCCCAAATATTATTTATACTTGCAAATAATTCTGGTTGCATATATAAATTTGTCATTGACATAAATACAAATGGCAATGTAAAAAATGCTAATACCGCAGATATTCCAATTGTTATATGAAAACCTTTATGATTTTGCAAAGCATGCCAAGAAAATTTATAAGCATAAGAAAGTAAGAACGCAATTATATTTCCATAAATAATATGTAAAATATGTGGACTAACTTTTAAAATTGCTGTATAAAAAAATCCAGTAAAAAGTACAGAAATTACAAGTAATGGAGCAACTCCCCATAAAGCACCCATATTTTCTGAAACTGTTGTGTAGTTTGTCATTCTATAGGCAAACTTGTCATAATTTGAATCTTTTTTAAATACTCCCATAATATTATAAATAACAGAAGCAGTTGAAGCTCCAATTAACATATAAATAAAACAGATATGAACAACAAAAACTATAATTCCTAAAATACTAAAAAACTCTAAAGGTAATCCTAAAGTTGGTGTAATTAATGGAATATCAAATGGTAATTTCCAATTCATTTTATAACTCCTTTAGTATTTAAAGATTTAAGATAAGCTGCAAGTGCATCTTTTTCAGCATCAGTTCCAACAAATGGAGGCATATATGGAGTTCCACCACCTGGAAGATTATTTAATCTATTTCTAATTGCATCATGCGACCAACCTGTTGTTAAACCTTTTAGTCCATTGATACCATTTTCAGTGTGACAGATTCTACACTCAATTTGATAAATAGATTTTCCAACTTCTAAAATATTTGATTTATCTTCATTTACTACTTTTTTATTTTCATCTAAGAAAACCGCATGTTTTAAAATTCCCACTTTATTTAAATATGGAACATCTGTTGTTCTAATTCCATTTGAATACATATAGTTATAAATTAAGAATGGTTTTCGTATAAACTCTCTTACTCTTTCTTCATATCCCCAAAGAATTAAAAATCCTACAACCATTAAACTAGCTGCTAAATAAGGCATTCTTTTTGGTGAAAAATAGGCAATAATAGTTGTTACAACTATTGAGCCACCAACTCCAATAGCCATTAGATACATTAAATCAAATCTATCTTCAAAAGCTCTTGTCATTACAGCTGTTGGAATCATAGCAAGCGCAGCTGCTGGGATTTCTGTGTAATACCAATAACCAAAAACTGCACTTAAAGGAACAGTTATCATCATAATTCCAGCTAAAAACTTAACAAGTCTAGCTTTTGCTTCTTTATCTTCTTCATTTTTTGAAAAAGTTGCAATTATCCAAGTCCACATGATTGCAAGAGCTGCTGCAAATGCAATAGATGTAAATGTTCTAAATGCAAGTGAAGGCCACCAAGTTGGATTAAATAAAGCGTTGTTGTAGTTTACGTTCCCCGGATAAACTTCAGGGTCAACCCAAGGTTGTCCATCAAAATTTGGAGTAAGCATAAATGCTAAAATAGCTGTAATAATAGCCATTGTTAACCAAGAAGAAATGGCATAATAAACACCGATTCTTACAGTTTTTGCTCTTCCTTCAACACTTGTTTGATTTTTCTTCCAACTCATAAATAGTAAAAGTAAAAGTACAACTTCAAAGTTAAATACAATCCACTCTATAAACCATTTCCAGAAAAATACTCTAATTAATCCACCAATTGCATTTGGACTTAAAATATTCGCATGTATCCACATACCAACACCTGTTAATGCTCCAACTGAAGTAGAAATAATAAAGAAAACCATAACAACTTTAAACGTTAAGTTATACGCAGCCATATCGTTTTTTTTATTTGCCCACCAAGCCATTGCAGCAAGTACAACAGATCCTCCAACTGCTCCTCCATGAGACACAAAGACATGAATAATTGCATTTATTGCCATTAACATTCTTTGACCTATAAAAGGCATTTCAAATATGGGGTAATCAAACATACCCTATCCTCCCTATGTATTTATTTTGCTTTATGCAGAAGCTATTTTAATGCTACTAATGTTAATTGTGCGTTTGTATAAGAATCTTATTTGACATTTATTTTATAGCCATTTACTCTACTTGAGCTTATAATATCGTTACCGAGGAGTTGTCTAATTTTATGTATATGAAAACGTATTACTCCCATTTTAGAGTTGCTATTTGCAGGATATGCTCCTTTTTCTAAATTCTCAGTTGAGACATAATATCCCCTAAATTTTAATAAATAATCTAATATTAATAAAGCTTTATCCCCTAGAATTATTTCATCTTTATTTTTTAATACTTTTTTATTAAAAATTTCATATTTTGTATTTTCTTTTAGAATTATAGAGTCTGTATAAACTTTATATTGTCTTCGTATAAGAGCTTTTATTCTTAAAAGTATCTCTTGTTCATCAATATTTCTAATTACACATTCATCACAGCCAGATAAAAAAGATGGTTTGATAATATTTGGAATTGAAGCAATTACCATTTTCATAGTAACATCTTTATATTCATTTAATAACTGTATTAGTTGAAACCTTGGAAGTGATTTTTCATTGATATTTATTAAATACAAATCATATAAATTATTATAAATGCACTCTAGAAATTCGTTATTATTAGAACATATATCAACATAAAAACCATTATTCCTTAAGATTTCAATAATTTGAGAAATTGAACTGTCACTACTTTCTAAAACTAAAATTTTTACAGCTTTCAATGTTTTCTCCAATTTTGCAATAGGAGCATTTTAGAGAATATCTATTAATTATCTGTTAGTTTAATAGGATATAATTCATAAATTTATTTAAAAGAAACAAAATGATAAAACAAGCACAAAAAAATAATATCCCAAATATTTCAACTCTGATTTTAGATGCAATTCATCATATTGCAAATACCCTAACAGGAGAAAATGAAAAATCAGAAATCTTAGAAACTTTGGATAAATATATAACTATGGATACAAATAGATTAAGTTATAAAAATATCTGGATTTATGAAAAAAAAAATCAAACAGTAGGATTAATCCTTGCTTATAATTCAAATGATGTAGAAAAACTAGATACTCCAATTTTAGAACATTTAAAATCTAAAAATATTTTCCTAGACTCTTTTGATAAAGAGTGTTTTGAAAATGAGTTTTATATTGATACAGTAAGTGTTTTTGAAGAGTTTCAAGGAAAAGGAATAGCAAAAGAACTTTTTTCTTTTATTGAAAAAAAAGCAAAAGAATTAGGATTTGAAAAAGTTTCACTTTTGGTGGATTTAGAAAATCCAAAAGCACTAGCTTTATATGAAAAAATAGGATTTCAAAAAAACACTATTTTAGAAGTATCAAAACATCAATATCATCACATGATAAAGATGCTTTAATAAAAAATTAGAATTTATTAGCATTTAAAAATAGTAATAATCCTAAAACAAACATAAAAATTGGTGAAGCTATTTCCAAAATATTTACCAATTTTGTTGATTTTCGTGAGACTTTATTTATTGAAACTCCTAAAAATGAAGAGATAAAAATCACAAAAGCCATTCCAAAACTAATACTAATACTAGCAAGTATAACTGCAAAATATGTTTTTAATAAAAAGGCATAAACAAAAAGTAAAACTGTTCCAGGGCATGGAATGATTCCAGCAGTTAGTACAAAAATCAAATCTTGTTTTTTTGTTCTAAATGGAGTAATTACAGGTTTATTTGTAGCTGTTTTTACAAAATTTATATTTGATGGAATCAAACTAAAATTTGTGGTTTTCAAATCCACACTACAACAAACGCATGATTTTTTACTTAATTTTCTAAACAAAATATAAATAGCCAAAAGCATAATAACCAAAGCTGAAAAACTTGTAATATATAAAATCGAATCTTCCATAAATCTATTTAAAACACTCTGTAAAATAAAAACTGAAAATAAAACTATCGCAAATGCTCCAATTATATGAATAAAAGCCGTAAATAAAGAGATAACAAAAGCTTCAAAAAAAGAGCTTTTTTGAGAACTAAAATATGAAAATGCCAAAGCTTTTCCATGACCTGGTCCAAAAGCATGAATAACTCCATAAATAAATGAAGCCATAAGTAAAAAGACCAAAGCTAAAGTATGACCATTTTGTATATCAATTAAATACTTTTTAATATTGTTTGTAAATTTTTCTAAAACTGTTTGAGTTTTTTCAACAACCTTTTCTTCTTTATTTTCTATTTTTTCTTCAACGATTTCTTCTTTAATATTTTCTTCTTTTGAAATTAAAGTTGGTGCATCAATCAAAAAACTAACGTCATTCATATTTGTAGTTTTTGAAATTTTATATGGAATATACATTAATTGTTTTTTATCCGCAAATACAATATCAAAATAATTTTGGTCATCTATAATTTTGATGTATAAAATATTTTTATCATAAATTTTATAGTTCAAGTCAATATTATATTCAAAACTCAAAGTTGAGTTTTGATAACTCATTTTATAATCTTTAATTTCAAAAGAGTTCGATTTTTCATTTATTTGTTTATCATAAGAGATTGTAGTAATAAAATTTTTTTGCAATAAATAATCAACTAAATATGATTCAATAACAGCCAACTCTTTTGCACTAAATGTTCCATCTAAATTTGTATCATATATTTGTAATAACTCTTTTGCAAATTCATTTGCAAAAACCCAATTTACTTTTAGTGTTTTAATATTTTCTTTATCTGCTTTTATTTGGATGGAAACATGAGTTTTTGGTGTATAAATAGAGCACAAAGAGCATCCAAAAAGGATACTCTTTAAAAGAAGTAATGATAAAAAATATCTTATCATTTGTAGCTATTTGCTATTTGATTTGCAGTATCTAAAATACTTTCTTTCCAATTACCAGAGATTGGATCAATCGCAATTACATTTGCATTGATATTTTTAGAAATTGTTTTCGCACTTTTTTGTGAAAATTGTGGAGCTACAAAAACAATTTTTATATTATGTTTTTTTGCTTCTTCAATTAATTCAACTAATTCATTTGGTTTTGGCTCTTTTCCTTCGATTTCAATTGAAATTTGTTCTAACTCATATCTTTTAGCAAAATATCCCCAAGATGGATGAAACACCATAAACGCTTTATCTTTATATGGTTTTAATATTGTTTTAATATTTTCATCTAAAGCATCTAACTCTTTTATAAATTCTTCATAATTTGTTTTATAAAAATCACCGTTTTGTGAATCAATTTCAACCATTGCTTCATAAATATTTTTTGCTTGAATTTTAACTAAAAGAGGATCTAACCAAACATGTGGATCAAAACCTGAATGATCATGTTTTTCATGATTATGCTCATCATGTTTTGTATCTATTTTAGGAGCATCATGATGTTCATGTTCTTCCATTTCTATTTTTTCTATACCTTTTGTAGTATCTATAAATAGAGTATTTTTAGCATTTTGTTTAAACTTATCCATCCAAGCTTGTTCAAAAGGGTCTCCTACTAGAAAATAAGCTTTTGAATTAACCAAAGATCTCATTTGTGATGGTTTTGGTTCATAATTATGTGGTGAACTCCCAGGTTTTACCATAACATTTATTTCAAATTTATCTTTTACTATTTTTTCAACAAAATATTTTTGAGGTAAAATATTTACTGTTAGTTCAGGTTTTGAAGCATTTAATATAGTAATAAATGCAATACATAAAAATAATATTTTTTTCAAAATTAACTCCTAATTTATTTCTGCAACTTAGTTGCGATTTTGGAATTTTAATTAATTAATTCTTTAATGCAACTTAGTCGTAAAACTAATTTTAAAAATATATTGCTATAATAAAACCTATGAATAAAATAAATAACTTAACTGACATTACAAATATCAAATTAACTACTGCTAGAAAATCCATTCTAGAAATTATGATTAACTCAAATAAACCCTTATCATACGAAGATATGAAAGATTTCATTTCCATGGATAAGGCAACTTTTTATAGAAATATAACTATTTTTGAAGAAGAAAATATTATAAATTCTTTTGAATCAAATGATAAAAAAAGATACTTTGAAATCAAAAAAAATCAACATTCACACTTTATTTGTTCATCTTGTTCAAGAATCGAATGTATTCATAAAAAACTCGAACTCAATCTTCCTGAATACAAAATTGAAAATATTATTATCAAAGGTATTTGTAAAACTTGTCTAAGTAAGGAAAAAATATGATAAAAAAATTTATAGTAATTGAAGACTTTATATCAAAAGAAGCATTAAGTGGAATCATATTATTTATAGCAACAATTGCTGCTGTAATTGTTGCTAATTCCTCTTTAGGAGAAGAATATTACGATTTATGGCATATGCCTTTAGGTATTACTTTAGGTGATAAAACTATTTCTATGTCTTTGACATATTGGATTAATGATGGTCTTATGGCTCTGTTTTTTCTTATGGTTGGTCTTGAAATAAAAAGAGAAATGATAACAGGTGAGCTATCATCAGTTTCAAAAGCCTCTTTTCCAATAGTTGCAGCTCTTGGAGGAATGATTATTCCAGCACTTATTTATGTGGCATTTAATCCAAACAATTTTATAGGTTTTGGTATTCCAATGGCAACTGATATTGCATTTGCTTTAGGAATTTTGATGCTTTTAGGAACAAAAGTAAATCCATCATTAAAACTATTTTTAATGGCTTTAGCAGTTGTTGATGATTTAGGTGCTGTTTTAGTAGTTGCTACTGTTTATACAAGTGAAATCAAAGTTGAATACTTTTTACACGCTGGTATTACTTATGCTTTAATTTGGTTTTTAAATTATAGTGGTGTAAAAAAAATATTACCTTATTTAATTTTAGGAATATTTTTATGGATATTTATCCATGAAATTGGAATTCATGCCACAATTGCGGGAGTTTTATTAGCATTTGCAATTCCCATTAGCTCTAAAATTGATGAACAAGAATTTATTCATAAAACAAGAGAATCTGTTGATGATTTTGAAAACAATATTGATAACATCCCTATTTTAAACCATCAACAAATAGATGCTTTAGAAAGTATTGCTTATGGTTATGATAAGGTTCAAAATCCTTTATTAAGACTTGAACATAATCTTCATGGTTTATCTGCATTTTTTATTATGCCTTTATTCGCTTTTTCAAATGCTGGTGTTTTAATAGATTTCTCAACTATATCTGCTAATTTAATGATAGTTCTAGGAGTTGTTTTTGGTTTATTAATTGGAAAACCAATTGGTATTTTTGGATTTACTTATATTTTAACAAAACTAAGAATCATCAAAAAACCAGAAAATATATCATGGTATGAAGTAATCGCAGTTGGTTTTTTAGGTGGAATTGGATTTACCATGTCAATTTTTATAACTCATCTAGCTTTTAGCAATGAAACTATAATCGCAGCCGTTAAATTAGGAGTTTTTGCAGCTTCATTTATTGCAGCTATTATTGGAGTAATTCTTATTACGATGAAGAAAAAAGCTTAAAATTCAAAGATACAAAATGACACCCGCAAATAAAAACATATTTTATTTTATGATGGTTTTAGCAATGGCAGGATGGGGAGCATCTTGGGTAAATGCTAAAGTATTAAGCGCTTATATCGATGAATATCAAATGATGTTTTTACGAAACTTCTTTACAATCATCACTTTAGCCCCTATTTTAGTAATCACAAAAAAGTTTTTTTATACAAATATTAAAAGTCTAATTTTGGCTTTTATTGCAGCTATTGTAATGATTGCTTATTTAAAATTCTATTTCTTAGGTGTGAAATTTGGAACAGCAAGTCTTGGTGGTGCATTAGTTACCACACTAATTCCAATAAATACTTTTATATTTATGGCACTTTTTTTTGGTAAAAAGATGACAAAAAAAGACATTTTTGCTTTGATTTTGGGGGTTATTGGTGTTTTAACTATTTTAAATATTTGGTCTTTTTCTCTTGATCAAATATTTACAAAACACAATTCATATTTTTTAATTGCTTCTGTTTTATGGCCAATATTTACAATTATTAGTTCAAAATCTACAAAAACTTCTCCTTTGGTTTTTTCTTTTTATATGTATGCTTTTATGACTATTTTACTTCTTGTTTTTTTTGTGGAACCAACAAAAATGTCTTATGCTAGTTTTGATTGGATTTTTTGGGCAAATATTTTATGTGTTGCAGTTGTATCAACAACTTTTGCCACTTCAATTTATTTTATAGGAATTGAGAAATTAGGAACAAATGAAGTTAGCTCTTTTATATTTTTAGTACCATTTTTTGCAATAAGCTTAAGTATTATTTTTCTAAAAGAAGAGGTAAATATTTCTATAATAATTGGAACTATTTTGACTTTAATAGCTGTAAAGATATTAAATAATATAAAAATATTTAGAAAATCATAATAGCAAAAACCCCTAAGTTTTTGCTATATCTTAACTTTATCTAGGATATGAGCAGTTATTTATATCTAAACAAGTTCCATTTATATACTCAGGACAATCAGTAGCCAACCAAACTATAGCTTTTGCAACCTCTTCAGGTGTTGCGAATCTTCCAGTTGCCACTGTTTTTTTGAATTCTGCTTTTCTCTCTTCAGAGTTATCTTTTTGCATATCAGTTTCAGTTGGACTTGGTGCTACACAATTTACTGTAATTCCATAAGCACCTAACATTTTTCCATAAATTTTTGTAGCATTTATAAGTCCAGCTTTTGCAATTCCATACCAAATATCTGGATGTCCGATTTGCCCAGCAATTGAAGCTGTATTTACAATTCTTCCATATTTTTGTTTTTTCATATGTTCACAAAAAATATTCATTAATTCAATTGGAGTGTATAAATCCACATTCATAATATGATCTCTTGCTTCTTTTGGATAATTGTTGTAAGTATATTTGGGTTGCATATATCCAGCATTATTGATTAAAATATCTATATTTCCTACCTCTTTTGCAAGAGCTGGTAAACCATCTACATCTGATAAATCATACGCAATAGCCGTCACATTTTTAACGCCAACCAAAGGGCAAGTATCAAAATCACGAGCCACAATAATAATTTCATATCCAAACTCTAACATAGCTCTTGAAACAGCTAATCCTATACCTTTATTTCCACCTGTTATTAATACTCTTTTTGACATTTGTTCTCTCCAAATTTTAATAATTGATTATATATATAGATTGATGTTAATCATCTTAATAAGATTTACTTTATGATAAAATATATTATCAAAAACTAGGATTCATATGATTTACAAAAATGAAAAGTCTCTTATAAATATAATAAGATATACACCTTTAATATTTATCATCACTCTTTCTTTGATTATTACACTATTTTTATATGCTGACAAACAACAGGAATTAGAAAAACAAAAAAAGCCACACAAGATGAATTTTTAAAAAGAAATCAAGAATTTGTAAAAACAGAAGTAGAAAATTTATATGATTTAATCCTTAGAACTCAAGCAAAAACAGAAGAGAAATTAAAACAAAGCATCAAAGAAAGAGTTTATGAAGCAAATAATATTGCTACTAGAATTTACAATGAAAATAAAGATACAAAATCAAAAGATGAAATTATCAAAATGATAAAAGATGCTATTGTTGATATAAGATTCAATGATGGACGAGGTTATATTTTTATTTATTCTTTTGATTATGAATGTATATTATTACCTACAAATAGAGCAAATGAAGGGAAAAGTTTTTATAATTTTCAAGATTCAGATGGTTTTTATTTAGGAAGAGAAATGGTAAAAAGTCTTCAAGGAAAAGATGAAGCTTTTCTAACTTGGCGTTTTCCAAAACCAGATGATTTAAATAAAAAAGATTTCAAAAAAATTGGATTTAATGTATATTTCAAACCTTATGATTGGTTCATTGGAAGTGGTGAATATGTAGTTGATTTTGAAGAAAGTATGAAAAAAGAGCTTCTAGAGTATATCTCGAATTTAAAATCAAGTGAAAATAACTACTTTTTTATTTTAGATTATGATAAAAAAACACTTTTCCAAAAAGTAGATAATCTTGTAGATAAATCTTTTCAAGAATTTAATGGAAAAGAAGAAAACAAACTATTCGATGATATTGTAAATTTATCAAAGAATGGAGGAGGCTTTATAACCTATGATTATAAAATAACAGATAGTGAAATACCTCTTAGCAAAACCAGTTATACAAAAGGTTTATTTAGTTGGAAATGGATAATTGGAAAAGGTTTTTATGATGATTATCTAAATCAAATAATTGAGAAAAAAAGTATAGAATTAAATGAAGAATTTAATAAAAAAATTAAAAATATTTTATTATTAGCCTCTGCATTAACTTTGCTTCTATTATTTATTTCTATTTATATCTCTAAATTATTAGAAAAAAAATTCCAAAATTATAAATTGGAAATAAATACACAAGAACATATTTTATCTCAACAATCAAAAATGGCTGCGATGGGTGAAATGTTAGGAAATATCGCTCATCAATGGAGACAGCCACTTTCTGTTATAACCACTGTTGCAACTGGAATGAAATTACAAAAAGAGTTTAATACTCTTGATGATAAAACTTTCGAAGAATCAATACAAAATATTACAAATTCTGCTTTATATTTATCTGAAACAATAGATGATTTTAGAAACTTCTTTAAAACAGACAAATATAAAACTACTTTTAATATAAAAAATACATTTGAAAAACTATTTAAACTAACTTCTGCTCAATTTAAAAACCTTGAAATTACTTTTGTTAATGAAATAAATGCTTATGAATTATACAATTATGAAAATGAATTAATTCAAGCATTAATAAATATTTTAAACAATGCAAAAGATGCCCTAGAAAATAAAGATACACCAAAAGTAATTTTTATTTCTACAAATAAAGAAGAGAATAAAGTTATCATTAAAATAACAGATAACGCAGGTGGTATTGATGAAAAAATTATTGACAAAGTTTGTGAACCATATTTTACAACTAAACATCAAGCAAAAGGAACAGGAATTGGTCTTTTTATGACAGAAGAAATTATTGTTAAACACTTAGAAGGAATTTTTTCAATTAAAAATGTAAATGTAGATTATGAAAATAAAATTTATAAAGGAATAGAAATTACAATTGAATTAGACTCTTAAAAAATAATATATGTATATAAAATATACATATATAACTTAATATACCATTATAAAATTCTAAAACTTCCCGATTTAAAGCCAATTACTTTATATATTTCATTTAAAAGTTTAAATAATCTTATTTATACATTAATTACAATAATTGAATATTTTATATACAAATAAGCTAAATACTTTCTTTTTCTTAATATTATAATTGTATTAAATAAAAGGTAAGGAGATTATAGATGTCTTTAAAAGAATTAAAAGGTCAAGGGCATTGGCCAACACTGTTAGCTGCATTTTTGTATTTTGATTTTGGTTTTATGGTTTGGACAATGATGGGTCCATTAGCAACTGAAATTGCTGCATCATTAAAACAAACTCAAAATTTTATAATGAGTGCAGACCAAAGTGCAACATTAGTTGCTCTTCCAGTTCTTGCAGGTGCAATTCTAAGAGTTGTATTAGGTTTTTTTGTTGATAGAGTTGGAGCTAAAAAAACAGCTTTAGTTTCACAGTTTATAGTTATATTGGGACTATTTTTTGCCTATTACAAAGGAGAAACTATTACTTATGAACAATTATTAGCAGTTGCATTTATTTTAGGTTTTGCAGGTGCTTCATTTGCAGTGGCACTTCCACAAGCTGGTCAATGGTATCCTCCTAAACTTCAAGGTGTTGTTTTAGGACTTGCGGGTGCTGGAAATATTGGAGTTGTTATTGACTTTATTTTTGCACCAAAAATCGCAGAAATCTGGGGATGGCAGTCGGTATTTTTAGTGGGAGCAGTATTATCTTTATTTATTTTTATTGTTTATATTTTTATGGCAAAAGATGCACCAGCAAATATTTATAAATCAAATCCGAAAAAATTAAAAGATTATGGAAAACTTTTAAAAGATAAAGATACTTGGTGGTTTTGTCTTTTTTATGCTATTAGTTTTGGTGGGTTTGTAGGATTTGCTGGATATATGAAAGTATATTTAATGAGTACATATAAACCTGAAATGACCAATTTTGGTCTTGGAATATTAGCTGAACCAAATGTAATGGTAACGGCTGGATATTTTGGAGCTTTATGTATTTTTGCAGGAGCGATTTTAAGACCAGTTGGTGGAGCTATTGCTGATAAACTAGGTGGAATTAAATCTTTATATTTCTTTTATGGAGTGGTTTGTTTATTAGCTATAATTAGTGCTAGTTACACTCTTCCATTTTATGTTGCAATTATTGTACTATTTTTAATAATGGCTCATTTAGGTATGGCAAATGGTGCTGTTTTCCAATTGGTTCCTCAAAGATTTGGAAAAGATATTGGAATTATGACAGGTATTATTGGATGTGCAGGTGGTCTTGGTGGAACTGCACTTATCAAAACTTTTGGTTGGTCAAAAGGTGCATTTGATGGATATGCTGCTGGATTTATGATTTTTGCTATTGTAGTATTTGTTGCTATTTTGGGAATTTCATTTGTTAAAACTAGATGGAGAACTACTTGGGGCGTTCAAGCTGGTGGAAGAATATAATTATTGCATATTAAAAGGTATTTAAATGAGTAAAAGTAATATCAAAACTTCAGGTTTTTGTCTTGCAAAAAGAAAAGAATTAATAGGAGATGATTTTTACGAAATTAAACAATTTGGTGATTTAACCATTGCTGTATTATGTGATGGAGTAGGAAGTGCTACACAAGGAGCGCTTGCTGCTAAGAAAGTAACTTTACATATAATAAATAATTTTAAAAATCTTCCAAAAGCTTGGAGCATCGAAAAAGCTATAAAAGAGTTTATCAAATCTATAAACTCTATACTATACTCTCAATCTATTCAAGAGTATGAAAGAGCTGAATATATTACAACTGTAACTGTTTGTGTAATAAAAGGAAATCGTCTTTATGGAGCAAATGCTGGAGATAGTAGAATTTATTTATTAAGAGATGACAAATTAAATCAGCTATCCCATGACCATAATGAAGAGGGAATGCATAGTGTTTTATCAAATGCAGTAGGAATTTGTCCAAATGTTGAAATATATTATTTTGAAAATAATATTCAAAAAGATGACAAGATTTTGATGTGTAGTGATGGTTTATATTCTTTAATGAATAATGATATTTTGTCAAAAAATATTTCAAATGGAGCTTATCAATTAGTTAAAAATGCTAGTTCTTTAGTTGATGAAAATCTTCCTGATGACACAAGTGCTGTGATTTTAGAAGTTTTAGATACTGATTATATAGAATCAATGAAAAGCTTAAATCTTGAAATCCCTGAAAAACTTAAAAAAGGTACTGTTATTGATGGGTATGAATTAACTCACTCTTTAATTCAAAATAATAGAACTTGGATTTGTATAAAAAACAAACAAGAATATGTTATAAAATTTGCTCCTTATGAAGCAATAGAAAATGAAGAAATATTAGATTTATATATAAAAGAAGTATGGAATGCAAAAAGATTAAAAGCTGGTTTTTTTCCAAAATCATTTGTTCCAAAACAAAGAACTGCAAGATATTATCTAATGACAAAATTAGATGGAATAAATCTAAAACAATATCTCAAAAAAAGAAATTTATCTATTGATGAAACAATTTTATTAGCAAAAACTCTTATTTCTATGGAAGAATATCTTTTAAAATTTAACCTAGTTCATGCAGATATAAAACCTGAAAATATAATAGTAATACAAAGAGATGGAAAAAGAATTTTCAAAATAATTGACTTTGGTTCAATTACTGAAATATTTTCAATTGCCTCTACTGCTGGAACTCCTTCTTATTTAGCACCAGAAAGATTTACGGGAAATGCAATAAATGAAAAAACAGAAATATTTTCAATTGGGGTTACACTATATGAAGCTTTATGTGGAAAGTATCCTTATGGAGAAATTGAACCTTTTCAAAACCCTACTTTTGGTGTTGCAAAAAAACCTCAAAATTTAAATAATAATATTCCAGCTTGGTTTGAAAGTATTATTTTAAGAGCAATAAGTGTAGATGAAGATTTAAGATACTCAAACTATTCATATATGAAATTTGAGCTTGAATATCCTCAAAAAGTAAAACCTTTTTTTGAAAAAAAAACTCCTTTATTAAAAAAAGACCCTTTATTATTCTATAAGTTTGGATTTTATTTCTTACTGATTTTGAATTTTATTTTATATTTAAAATTATTTTCGTAAAAAATATTTTTAAATATATATTTTCTTAGGTTCACCAAAATAATAACCTTGAGAATAATCAACTCCCATTTCATTTAAAATATTAAAAATGTCTTCATTTTCAACAAACTCTGCGATTGTAATAATATTTTGTTTTTTTGCAAAGCTTACTATTGTTTCAACAACATTTCTACTATAAGTATCAGTAGCGATATTTTTAATTAAACTTCCATCAATTTTTAAAATATCAGGTTCAAATTCCAATAATCGCTCAAAATTTGAATATCCAGCACCAAAATCATCTATTGCAATCATAACACCTAGTTTTTTTACTCTTTTAATAAAACTTTTTATAACCGCAAAATCTTTTACATCTTCATCTTCAAGTAATTCAAAAACAATTCTTGAAGAATCATTTTTATATTCTTCCAAAAGAGAATAAAGTTTAACTCTTGTTTCCTCTTTTTCAATATCTAAAGATGAAAGATTTATAGAAATTTTCGTAGATATATGTTCTAAAATTTTAAATGAATTTTCCAAAACACGATGAGTGATTTTATTATAATAACTTCCCTTTTTAGAAATATCTAAAAAAGAATAAGGAGATAATACATTTCCATCTTCATCCACAAGTCGAACTAAAGATTCATATTTTTCTATCTCTTTTGTTTTATTATTAATTATTGGTTGAAAATATGAAACTATTTTATAATTATCAAGGGCAATTTTTACCATTTTAATAATTTCCATATTTTTTTTAGCTTCAATATGCTCTTTTATTGAAGAATCATTTGCATATTTAATATTCATTTTTTTATTCATAGCTTCATCAAGTCCACATTTTGCATCTTCGTATAAATGCTCTTTTCCAAAAGAATAACTAACTATAATATTTAAGTCATACTCTATATCATCAACATTTAAAATTGATTTTTTAATATTTTTTGCAAAAACTTCAAGATATTCATTTATATTTGTTTGTGATGAAGTAAAATCAAAAAAATCAGCTAAAAGCGCATATCGTCCATTTCCAATATTATAAATATTTTCAAAAGTATAAGAGTTTGGCAAATAAGACAACATACTAAAAGCAAACATTTTTTCGATTTTATCAACAGTTAAAATATTATAAAATTTATCAAGAATATCAAAATCTTCTATTTGTATGAAAATTAATAAAAATAGATTATTTGATTCAATTTTATCAATTAAATGTTTTTTATCACTCATAATAGTATTTACATTACTTCTAACGCTCACATATTCAAGAATATCTCCATTTTCATCTAAAATTGGTTTAATTGTTGATTTTATATAATAAGTTTTGCCACTTTTTGTTAGATTTTTTATAACCCCAGACCATTCAAGTTTTTTATTTTTCACGGTATTCCATAATTCTTTATAAACTTCCGCAGAATTATCTGGATGTCTAATTATATTATGACTTTTCCCTATTAATTCTTCTCTTGTATATTCAGATGTTTTACAAAAATTGTCATTTACAAAAGTTATTATTCCATTTTTATCAGTTTTTGAAATAATTGCACTTTTATCAACTAAGTCTGTATATTGCTTTTGAATTTTAAAATTATTCTTTTTCTTTTCTATTTGAAGCTTTTTATCTTTACAACTCTCTATTGATCTATTTATAATTTCTAAAAAATTATTTTCATCAAAAGGAGGCATTAAATAACCATCAATTTTTAGTTGAATTGTTTTAAAAAAACTCTCTCTATCTTCGTTTGAAGTATAAATAATCGTTACAATACCTTTGTCGATATTTTTAATTTTTTCTATCAAGTCAAAGCCATTAAAATCAGGAATTTCTATATCTGTAATTATTACTGAGAATTTATTTTTATCAAATGTTTTTAATGCTTCAAGACCATTATCCATAAATGTTACTTCGTTAAAGAAATTTTCAAAATATTTTAAATTATTATTTTCATTATTTTTATCTCTTACCACATAAATTAAGTGATTTACATAATAAACTAATTTTCTCTAACTTTTCAGCATTCATTTTAATCCTTGATTATTAAAGCAATAGTTATATCATAAAAAAATATACATATAACTTATATGTATATAAAAAATTATTTTTCCAAATAATTATTAGTAATTTACGGTGTTGTATATTTTTAATACAGTTATTTCTTATATCTACATTAATTCCTTTATATAATAAAAAATATATATACAAATAATTATTACAAATAGGAAAATACAATGATTAAGTCAGTTTGCGGATATTGTGGAGTTGGATGTGGATTAGAATTTGAAGAAAATAAATTAATAGGTGATGTTGTATATCCCACAAATGAAGGAAAACTTTGCTCAAAAGGAGTTTCAGAATTAATCAGTATTCAAACGCCCTCAAGATTATTAAGACCAAAAACAAGAGATGATTTAACTCAAGAATTTAAAGAAACAACTTGGAGCAATGCAATAAGTAAAATAGCTACAAAAATTGCAATTTCTCCAAAAGAAAAAGTAGGATTTTATCTATCAGGTCAGCTTTTAACAGAAGATTATTATATTGCCAATAAACTAATGAAAGGTTTTATCGGGACTAATAATGTAGACACAAACAGCCGAACGTGTATGTCAAGTGCTGTTGTTGCATATAAAAAATCTTTAGGAGCTGATTATGTTCCTGTTCGAATGAATGATGTCCACGATGCTAATTTACTTATTTTAGTGGGAGCAAATACAGCAGAAGCTCACGTAGTTTTTCACAATAGAATCAAAACTGCAAAAAAACAAGGTCTAAAAATTATAGTGATTGATCCACGATTTACAGATACTGCAAAAATCGCTGATTTATTTCTTCCAATAAAACCAGGAAGTGATATTGATTTTTTTAATCTTGTTTCAAAAAGAATTATCGATGAGGGTTTAGTTGATGAAAAATTCGTAGAGGAAAAAGTTAATAACTACGAGTTACTAAAAAACAAATTCAAAAGAGTTCCCATTACAAAAATGCTAAAAAGAACAGGTTTAAGTGCCGAACAATTCGAAGAGTTTTGGCAAATGTATAAAGAAAATGAAAACATCATAACAGCTTGGACCATGGGAATAAATCAATCATCTCAAGGTGTTGATAAAAATCTTGCTATTATAAATACTCACCTTTTAACTGGGAAAATATTTACAAAAGGAAATGGCCCATTTTCACTAACTGGTCAGCCAAATGCGATGGGAGGAAGGGAAGTTGGTGGACTTTCAACTATGTTAGCTGTTCATTTAGGATTTGAAAAAGAGTCAGTTGATAAAGTAAAAGAGTTTTGGAAAACTACAAAAGTTTCAAATATTCCAGGACTTACTGCCACTCAAATGCTTGAAGCAAATCTTGATGTTTTAATTATCTGTCACACAGACCCAATTTATCATCTTCCAAATAGAAATAAGATGGAAGCGCTAATGAAAAAAATCCCAATGGTTGTAGAAATAAATGCCTATGAAAATAGCGAGAGTGCAAAGTTTGCTCACATTAGACTTCCTGCTGCTCCTTGGGGAGAAAAAGAAGGAACTCAAACAAATCTTGACCGAACAATCACAAAACAAGAAAAACTAACAAGAACTTCAATAGATTGTCTTCCTGATTGGGAAATTTTCCAACTTATAGCTCAAAGATTAGGATATAAAGAAGCCTTTAATTTTACTTCAACAAAAGAGATTTTTGAAGAGTATCAAGAGATGACAAAACTAAATCCACACCTAAATATCTATGAAGCTTCTTATGATAATTTGTCAAAAGAACCATTTATTTGGGGAGAAAAAATCAGAGAAAATAAAGAATTTCTAACAAAAGATAAAAGAGCAAATCTATTTTTTGTGGAAAATAAACTTCTAAGCGAAAAAACAAACCTAAAATATCCCCTGACACTACTAACAGGAAGAACAAGAGACCAATGGCATAGTGGAACAAAAACAAATCTTCCAAGAACTCTACTAAAATACAAAGAGTTAAATTTTTGCGAAATTCACCCAACAAATGCAAAACAGTTTGGAATCCAAGATGGAGATACAATAAAAATCTCATCAATTAGAGGAGAAATAGAATCAAAAGCAATTTTAACGCAAGATATAAGAATAGACACAATTTTTATGCCAATAAGTAATAGAGATATAAACTATCTAACACACGATTTATACGATAAAGACTCTATGCAACCTGACTATAATCATAGTGCTGTTAAGGTTGAGAGGGTTTAGAATATTTTAAATTTAATAGTTTATTTACAATACTAATTGAAAAGTTAGCGTATTAAAAAACAATAAACTAGAGGCTGTTGTTATTTCAACTGATGAATATGGAAGATAAAAAGAGATTGAAAAAGTAATGAAATGATTTAAAACTATTGTCTTTAAATTTTATTTAATCTCTGAATGAAGAAGCTTGTAGAATTAAGGTTCCTATTTGTGTTTCTATCTTAAGGATTTATTGTCATTTAAATCTTTTTGCATGGGAATACATTGCATACCAATAACTTTTCCCTCATACATTAATCTATTCGTTATTTGACCATCATTATAATAAAAATTTAAATTGTATCCATCTTCATTAATATAAGCATGGTTAAATGCAACCCCTTTAAAGCTTTGATCATTTTTGATTAAATCAATGATTGTTTTTTTATTTTCTTCTGGCATTTTACAACCAAAGGTAATTGAATTTATTTTTGATTTGTCAAATTTGAATAAATATATATTATTATCAAGAACTTTATCAGCTTTATCTAAAGATAAAATAGCTCTATATTCTTGTTCATAAGCCCATTCTACTGATTTCTCAAATAAAATGTGATTAAAATTATTTTCCTTAATATCTTCGTAGGTAAGAATATTTCTTTTACTCGAGTATTTTACTTTTTGAATATCTAAATTTTTTATAAAATCTTGTTTGAATTCAATTACGAATCCTCTGTGATAGTTAGCATAATGTGACCACATCAGTATATTAGTTCGAGGGTCTTTTTTATCTGGTACAGAAACAGTAAGAAGTTGATTAATATTATTATTAGAAGATAAACTTAAAATACCCATATTATTTATTTTATCATTTAAAAGTTTTTTCTTTTCCTCTAACTCATCTATTCTTGTAATTGAGTAAGCCATATCATCTTCATTGAATTGTATATTTTGTCTTTCTTTTTTAGGTAAACTTGAAATATACTCTATCCATTCTTTTGATAAACTAATTATTCCAGGAGTTAACTCAAAAGGATCATTAAAATCATTTGCTGGAGTAAATCTAATCATTCCATTTTCTAAAATATCTTTTCTATCATATAGTATAAATTTGTAATAAAATAATGGGGTTTTAATAGTATACTCCTTAATATAATAACTGTTTATTCAACATCTATTATATACAAGAGACCCTAAAAATCAAGAAATAAAAAAGAGGCGAATTTTGAATCTAACTATCGTCTAAAAAAATCAATTACCCTCAAAAACTATGATATAATTATTCTTATAAAAATAATTATACTAAATAAAACCATATAATTATTACTAAAGGAATAATTATGATAGAATTCATGACGCCTTATGAAGTTATGGAAAAGCTTGTTGAAAATATTGAAAAACAAAGAATTAGAAAAAATATGACACAAGCTGATTTATACAAAAAAGCTGGGCTTTCTGCTTCTTGTTATGGGAAATTTATTAAGAATAAAAATACTTCTTTTGAAAATATATTAAAACTTTTATTTGCACTTGATATGAGTTCAAATATTGAAGCTCTTTTATTTATTCAAGAGTTTAGTTCAATAGATGAAATAAGAGATGAAAAAAATGCAAAAATCAAACAAAGAGTAAAAAAGGCTACAAAATGACAGAGATTGAAGCATATATTTATGGTCATAAAATTGGAACTTTAATCCATCACAATGGAACTATTTATTTTGAATATGATGAAGCTTTTAAATCTTTAGGTTTGGAAATTTCACCTATAAAACTTCACACTCAAAAAACTATCAAAGCATATACAAATCAAGATAATATTTCTACTTACAAGGGAATTGCTGGAGTATTTTTTGATTCTTTACCTGATAAACATGGTATGACTTTTATTGATAGATATTTTGAAAGGCAAGAGTTAAAACCTCAGCAAATTACCCTATTACATAAATTAGCTTTTATTGGTGATAGAGGAATGGGTGCTATTGAATATCGACCAAAAGAGCACGAAAATATTAAAAATACAGAGATCAACTCTATTCTAAATGCCAAAGATGCCTATGAAGAGATGAAAAAAAATATCAAAGATAAAGAATCTTCAATTACAAATCTAATGAATATCATAGATAGTGTTTCACCTGTTGGTGGAGGAAGACCTAAAATGCTTATTTTATATAATGAAGTAGATAACAGTATAAAATTAAATACTCAAAAACTTCAAAAAAACTATAAAAGAGCAATAATCAAATTTGATGAATCTTATTATGAAAATGAAAGTATTGGCTTAACAAAACTAGAATATATATTTATGCAAATGGCAAAAGATGCAGGAATTAATACTGCAAATTTTAAATTAGTTGAAGAAAATGGTATGCATCATTTAATAGTAGAACGATTTGATAGAGATGAAGAAGATAATAAACTTCATATATGTACAGCATCAGGACTTATGCATATAGATATATCAGTTGCACAAGTTGCATCCTATGAAAATCTTTTTACACTAACAAGGATTTTATGTAATTCCCAAGAAGATATAGAAGAATTATTTAAAAGAATGGTGTTTAATGTTTTAGCTTTAAATTATGATGACCATACAAAAAACTTCTCTTATATTATGAATAAACATGGAATTTGGTCTTTATCTCCTGCTTATGATATAACTTATTCAAAAGGAATGGCTACTCAGCACTTAACAACAATTGCAGGGAAAAGCAAAGATTTTAAAATGGATAATTTACTAAAAATTGCAAAAGTAAACTCAATAAAAAGTTCAAAAGCTTTAGAGATTATTAATAAATCTATTGAAATAATTAAAACTTTTGAAGATAGAGCAAAAGAGATTAATTTGGAAAATTCAATTATAAACGAGTGTACAGAAAACATAAAATATCAAGTTAATTCACTTTAATTTAAAAATGTCTTTTTAGGCTCAGCCAAATAAAACCCTTGTAAATAGTCAACATCCAAGATCTTTACAATATCAAAAACCTCTTTTGAGTGAACATATTCAGCAACGGTTTTTGCATTTAATTCTTTTGCCATATTTACAATATTTTTTACAATTGTTTTTGATTCTTGTGAAATATCAATATTTTTTATTAAAGAACCATCTATTTTGATAATTTCTGGGTTTAATTTTAAAATATTTTCCATACTTGAATATCCACTTCCAAAATCATCTATGGCAATTTTACAGCCAAAAGTTCTAACATGTGTAGCAAAATCTTTTACTATATTAAAATCTTCTATAAAATCTGATTCTAGTATTTCAAAAATAATATTTTTTGGTTTACTACAACTAGAAATTTTTTCATAAATAAAATTCCGAAATGATTCATTTGAAATATCTTCATAACATAGATTTATACTAAACTCAATATCCAAATGACAAAAAGTTTTAAATGTTTTTGAAAGCATTATTGTCATCATTTTTTCATAAGATTTTATTTTTTTAGCCGTTTGCAAAAAAGGAAATACAGAAAACACCTCTTTAGTTTTTGGATCAATTAATCTCATCAAAGATTCATATTTATTTATTTCCATAGTTTTTGCATCATAAATTGCTTGAAAATAAGGTTCTATATTTGAACTATCCACTACATTTTTTAAAAAAACAATATTATCTACGAGTTTACTTTGTTCTTCTTCTCTATATGCAATAGTTAAAATATCCAGATTAATATCTATTATTTTATCAACTGAAGATAAAAATTCATATTTTTCTTCTTTTATTAAAACCTTTTTTAAAAAACCTCGAACATAACTAAATGCAGCATTTACATAATGTGCAGGTAAACCAATACGAACATGAATTTCACTAATAATATTTAGCTTTTCAAAATAACTTTCATCATATAAACCACAAAAAAGATTCAAATACCAATTTTTTATTCCTCTTTCATGTCGTGTTAAAATTTCTTTATTATGTAAAAACATTTTGGCATGGTCAAATTCAAAAATAAACTCATAAAATCCATCTAATAACTCTTTTGAGTAATTATTTGCCATATTTTTTAAGCTTTTTAAAGAAGTAGCATCTTCTTGGTTGAATTTGTAATTTTTTAATAATTTTTTATAATTTCTTTCATTTAAATTACTAATTTCTTTATAGTTTAAATCCATAATTTTCTCCTTTCATTATTTTATTAATTACATCTTTTACAATTAATACTATCTTTTCCTTCAAACTCTTTTTGATTAGCATTATCTACAATTTTATTAGCAATATTTGATGTTTTAACTGCAATATTATTAGCTTGTGAAGAAACCTCAGCATTTGCTTCAACTTGTTTTTCAAGTATATTTATTGCATCGTTTATTTGTATAATTCCTATCTGTTGCTCTTTTGAAGCACTTGAAACATCACCTATTAATTCAATTGTTTTATTAATATCACTGTTTAAAGTAGTATAACCTTGTATCATATTATTAGCAATTGTTTTACCTTCATTTGCTTTTATATTTGCAGATTCAACAAGATTTTTAATCTCACGTGCAGCTTGTGTACTACTATTTGCAAGATTTCTAACTTCTTGTGCAACTACTGCAAATCCCTTTCCAGCTTCACCCGCGGTTGCAGCTTCTACGGCGGCATTTAAAGATAATATATTTGTTTGGAATGCAATTTGATCAATAATTGTGATAGATTCATTTATTGCACTTACCTTTTCATTTATTTCATCCATTGCTGTTGTTGTTTTAAAAGCCAAATTTAAACCATCAGTTGCAGAAACCGTTACAGCATTTGCAAGATTTGACATTTGTTTTGTTTGGGCAGAAGTTTTATCTACATTTTGAGTAATTTTTTCTAAAACACTAGATGTATTTTTTAAACTTTGTGCTGCTTCATTTGAAGATTGGTTAAGTTTATCTACATTATTTAATAAAACTTCAGATGTGTTTTGAAGAGCAACACCATTTGTTTTATTTTCCAATAACATTTGAGTAATGGCATTTTTTAATTTATTAACTGACCCTACCAAAAGTTTAAATTCGCCCTCTTTTGTAATACCTTCTAGTTTTAATTCATTTCTATAATCATAATTTGTGTATTCATTTAAAATATTATTTACATTTGAAAAATGCCCTCTTGTCTCAACTATCATTTCATTAACACCTTGTTTAAACTCTTCAAGAGATTTATTTGATGTTGTTGAAGTTATAATATCTGAGTAAAGACCATGTTTTATCTTATCCATTACCATTTTTGCTTCTTGAATTAAAAGCAATTCTTCATTTTCTTTTTTTAATAATTCTACTTCTCTTTGGTCTATTACATCTTTTATTTGTGAATATTCACTTGCCATTGAAGTATTTATTTCTAAACTTACATTTTTGTTATCCATATTTTTAAGAAATTTTACTAATTCTTGTGATAATAATTTTCCATTTTTTCTTTCATCTAATTCATGAACAATAAGTGCAAGGGCAATAACTACTTGAACTATTTGAGAAATACTATTTGAAGTAAATAAAAACGCATTCAAAGGAAGTATTATTATTCCTATGTAATGAACGATTGTCATTCTTAAATATAATGATTTTAAATTAAACATATTTATCCTTTATTAATTATATTAGGAAGTATATTTAAATAGGACAATACTTGTCTTGATTTGAGTCAATTAATTATTTATGTATTCTTAAGTATCAACATAAATTTAATAGCCAATTTATTAGTATAATAAATATATAGTTTTAACTCTAATTAAAAGTTAAGCTAAAGTGAATATTTTATATACATATTTTCTAATCATAAAATAAAACTTTATGGAATAATTTAATCGATAGAGATTAAAGGATTCAAAGTGAAAGAAAAACTAGTAGTAATCGGAAATGGGATGAGTGGACTTCGAACCATCGAAGACCTTTTAGAAATAAACAAAGATAAATATGACATCACTATTTATGGTGAAGAACCACATGTAAACTATAATAGAATCATGTTATCTTATATACTCTCAACTGAAAAAACTTTTGAAGATACAATCATAAATCATTTATCTTGGTACGAACAAAACAATATCACTTTACACAAAGGAGATAAGATTGTATCAATAGATAAAAATAGCAAAACAATCAAAAGTGACAGTGGAAAAACTGAATCTTACGACAAACTTCTAATAGCAACAGGTTCAACTGCTTTTGTTCCTAAAACAAAAGGAAGTGACCTAGAAAATGTAATTGCTTTTAGAACAAAAGCAGATGTTGATGCAATTATTAGCACTATTAGAAAAGATAAAACTGCCGTTGTAGTTGGTGGTGGACTTCTTGGACTTGAAGCTGCTTATGGAATTGCAATGCATGGAATTAAAACTATTTTAGTTCATAGAAGTGGAAGTATACTTTCTCAACAACTTGACTCAACTGGTGGAAAATTACTTCAAAAAAATCTTGAATCTTATGGTATTGAGTTTAAATTAAACACAACTATCCAAGAGATAAGTGGCGATGGAATTGTTGAAAAAGTGAGTTTTACAGATGGTGTAAGTGTTGAGTCAAACTTAGTTGTTTTTGCAACGGGAATTATTCCAAACACGGCACTTGCTCTTGAAGCAGAACTTGAAACAAAAAAAGGAATCATTGTAAATGATTTCCTAAAAACTTCAGATGATTCTATTTTTGCCATTGGAGAGTGTGTTGAACACAATGGAAATACTTATGGTTTAGTAGCTCCTCTATATGAACAAGCAAAAGTTTTAGCAAAAGTTCTAGCAGACAAAACAACTGAAGGTTATGAAGGTTCTACTTTATCAACTAGACTTAAAATTTCAGGTGTTGATTTATTTTCTGCGGGAGATTATTTAGGAGATGTGACAACTGAAGATTTGATTCTATTAGATGAAAAAGCTGGAATTTACAAGAAACTTGGAATTTATGAAAATAAAATCATAGGAATTGTACTTTATGGAGATACCGCAGATGCTTCTTGGTATTTAAAACTTCTAAAAGAACATACGGATATTTCAGATTTACGAACAAAAATCCTATTTGGAAAATCTGCAATATCAGGAGATAGCGGTCATGGTGGAAATGACATAAATGCCATGAGTGATGACGAAGAAGTTTGTGGATGTAATGGAGTTTGTAAAGGTGACATTGTAAAAGCAATAAAAGAAAAAAATCTAAAATCACTTAGTGATGTAAAATCATGTACAAAAGCTGGAGCTTCATGTGGTTCTTGTTTAGGTTTAGTTGAGCAAATTTTAGTAAATACTTTAGGTGATGAATACAAAGCTAGTGAAGAGGGAATTTGTTCATGTACAACACTTGGACACAAAGATATTAAAAAAGCAGTTGATGAGGGTGAATTTGAAACTGTTTATGATGTATTCAAATCATTACAGTGGAAAACGCAGGATGGTTGTTCAAAATGTCGACCAGCAATAAACTACTACTTACTTGTAAAATACAATGATGATAAATATAAAAATGACAAAAGAAGTGCCCTTGTAAACGACAGAATGTACGCAAATATCCAAAAAGATGGAACTTACTCTGTGGTTCCTAGAATTTGGGGAGGACTTACAAGTCCACAAGAGTTAAAAGATATTGCAGATATTGCTGTTAAATATGATGTTCCAACTGTAAAATTCACAGGTGGTCAAAGACTTGATATGTTGGGAGTTAAAAAAGAGCAACTTGAACCTATGTGGAAAGATTTAAATGATGCTGGTTTTGTATCAGGTCAAGCTTATGCAAAGGGTCTGCGAACTGTAAAAACTTGTGTTGGAAATACTTGGTGTAGATTTGGAACTCAAGATTCTATGAATATGGGTGTGATTATTGAAAAACTTACATGGGGATCTTGGACACCACACAAATTTAAAATTGCAGTTTCTGGATGTCCTAGAAATTGTGCGGAAGCAACTATCAAAGATTTAGGAATTATTGGAGTTGATTCTGGTTGGGAAATTTCAATTGCTGGAAACGGTGGTATAAAAGTGAGAGTTACAGATTTCCTTTGTAAAGTGGAAACCGATGAAGAGTTATTAACTTATGTAAAAGCCTTTATGCAATTTTATAGAAAAGATGCTTATTATCTAGAAAGAACAGCTCATTGGGTTGAAAGAACTGGATTACAATATGTAAAAGATGTGATGTTAGATAAAGAAAAAGTGGCTTATTATGCTAAAAGATTTGAAATATCACAAAAATCAGCACAAGTTGACCCTTGGGCAAAAGCAATAGAAGATGGATTTACTAAAGAGTTTACTTCAATTGTTATAAACCCAGAAGAATCTTTTAGTTTTGAAGCAAAGGAGCAAATTTAACATGTCAAAATGGTACAAAATCACAGAAGTTGAAAATATCCCTGAAATGGGTTCAAGAAAAGTAGAAATTGGCGAAACTGAAATCGCAATTTTTAAAACAAGAGATGGTTCAATCTTTGCAATAAACAATATATGTCCTCACAAAAAAGGAAAACTAAGCGAAGGTTTAGTTCACGACAAAATAGTAACTTGTCCTTTACACAACTGGGAAATAGATTTAAAAAGTGGACAAGCTTTGGGAAATGATAGTGGCTGTACTGGGGTTTATGAAACAAAGATTGAAGATGGGATTTTATTCTTAAGTATTTAGTACTTTTTATCAAAACAATGTTGGATTTTAGAAAATAAAATAGAGTTCCAAACTCTATTTTATTAGTAATTTTAAATTATTTATAAGTTCTTTTGCTTTGTTATCATCAGTATTTCCACCTAAAACTTTATTTAATTTTTCTTCGATTTTATCTCTTTTCTTTTCAAGTTGCTTATCGAGTTTTTCCATTAATAAATCTTTTGTATTTAAAGAAATTTTAGGATTAGACGTTTCCCCTTTTACTTCTATTTCATATTTTTTATCTTTAATTATTGCATCAATTTTTGCATCAATTAATTTTTGTTCTAAATCCAACATAGAATCTTTAATATCAATTTGTGTATTTGCACTTTTCATAATTAAATCAGAAGTTAAAACTCTATTATCAATTTGACTATTTATATCAAGTGTTTCATAAACTTCTTTACTTAAATCAAATTTACCTAATTGACTAAGTAATAGTGTGAAATTATTTTCTAATAAATGTCCATTTATAAGTTTTCCAACTAAATCGCCTTTTTTATATAATAAATCATAATCCAAAACAAAATTTGCTTTTGAATCAATGATTTTTGAATAATCTAACATATAAGATAATTCTTTAACATCAATATTTTTTAAATTTGCATTTAATTTATCATTTTTCAAATCAAAATCAAAAGTTCCACCTAAAGTATTTGATTTTCCATTTAATAAAAGAGAATTTTCTTTATTTGCCATTTCCCCATTTATATCAATTTTTCCTTTTAAACTCATATTTAAAATATTATTTAACTTCTCTAAATCTGGAATATTTAATAAATAATCACTATTAAATGATTCCTCAGTAAAATTATAAACACTGTTTTGTGATGTTAAATTCCCGATTGTTGTGTGTAATTTTGATTTTGATATAGCTTGATTTGAAATTAAATTTGTATCAATATTTAAATCGAAATTAACTTTTTCTTTTATATTTTGTTTAAATACTGTATTTGTAACTTCATTTACAATTGTGGCATTTGTTATTTTTGAGCTAATGTTTCCATCTAAACTTTCAATATTCGCATTTTTTACTTCACCTTGAATAGTAAAATCACCTAATGCATAAATAGGTTCATTTAGCATTTGAAATAATTTCTCTAATTTTGCATCTTCAACAGAAAATTTAATATATGAAGGTTTAAAATTTGTCAAGTTTGTATTATATTTTACAACACTATCAAAGAGGTTTGAATCACCATCAATATTAATTGTTTCATCAAATACTTTTAAATTACCTTTTGTTGTAAATTCACCATTTAATTTTTTCGCAATTATTCCCTCAAACTTACTTAAATTTTTAATATCAATTTTGTAATCTGAATCAATTTCATTTTTTGCTAAATTAACTACTGTTTTATTCATGATAATATTTACCAAAGAACTTGTTATGTCAGTTTTAATTTCAGCTCTATTTGGGAATAAAAGAGCATCTATTTCACTATTAAAACTAATGGGTGAAACAATTGCTTGATTAAACTCTTTATTTATAACTTCATTATCAATTTTTGCATTAGAAATTTTAGAAACAATCATTCCCTCTAAATTTGAAATATTTGCATTTTTTATATCAGCTAATATATTCAAATCACCCTTTGCATATATTGGTTTATTTATTAAAGTTAATAAATCCTCAATTTTTGCATTTTTTATTTGAATATTTATATTTCTTGGCTCAAAATCTTCTAAGTTAAAATAATATTTAGTTTGGCTTTGTGCAATATCAGATGTTCCTTGAATGATTGCTTCGTCTTCATTTCCAATAAAAATTCCATTAGTAACAAATGGACCTTTAAATTCTTGTTTGGTTAAGTTCTTCAAAGTTGATAAATCATTTATTTTTATATCATATTTTAAATCTACACTTTTTTTGAAAATAGATAAATCACCTGATATATTTATTTTAGAATTATCATTTATCGATGCATCAAAATTTAAATAATTTGAAGTTAATGTAAAGTTATTTACTTTTAATTTTACATCTTTTTGACCTAAATTAACTTTTTCTTCGATATAAGATGAAACTATACTGTTCCCAAATCTTGTAAATAGTAATCCATAAATTGCTCCTAAAAATAGAATAATTAGTAAACTAATAGATAAAAGTATTTTTTTCATTTGTAACCTTTTTCAATAATTATGCTTATTTTATCAAATTTTGGTAAATAAAAAGAAAATGGAAGTTTTTAGCTTTATTTTATTTTTATTTGTATATAATATTTGCCAACAAAGTGTTAAGTAGGGATACGCAAGCCGAACAGACTTTGAAAATAATAAAATATAAGGAATCTAGAATGAAAAAAATCGTTCTTTTAATGTTAGCTATCGCTGCTGTTGCATTCGCTGCTGATGGTGAAGTTGCTAACCAAACTTTAAAAGCTTACTCTGTAGTAGCTGCTGGAATTGGATTAGGTCTTGCTGCACTTGGTGGTGCTATTGGTATGGGTAATACTGCTGCTGCAACTATTGCTGGTACTGCTAGAAACCCAGGTTTAGGTGGAAAATTAATGACTACTATGTTCATTGCATTAGCGATGATCGAAGCTCAAGTTATTTATGCACTTGTTGTTGCAATGATTGCATTATATGCAAATCCATTTTTAGGGTAATCTTTAAATCTACAGATTTAATAAATACTTCAAAAGGTCAAGAAGTTTTATCTTCTTGACCTTTTTTTAATTTCAAATATGTGCGGTTATGGTGGAACGGTAGACACGCTACCTTGAGGTGGTAGTGCCCTATGGGTGTGCGAGTTCAAATCTCGCTAACCGCACCACTCTTTTTTTATTTACTTTTCATTTATAACACTTTGATACCATAAAAATATATTGTAGTAAGCTTAATGACATTATAATTATAAATCAAAAAAGGAAAGCTAAATGTTTTACAACTTATTATTAAAAATATTTCTAATTTTGATAATCCCTATACTTTCATTTTCAGATACTATTCCAACAACTCCATTAAAATTTTTAATAAAAGAATCCACTCAGTCTAGTGTAAAAACAGATGAACAAATATCTCTTGATAATGCAGAGAATCCTCTTACTCAAAATATTGAAGATCAAATCGCTTCTCAAACTAAAACAATTGAGGAAGTTATTAAAAATATAAATAACGAATTTTATTTAAGCAATCTTCCTGATAAAAATTATTATGATAATGAAATCCTTTTCTTAAACAACAGAATAAATGCCAATAATATACAAAATAATACTATTGCAATTAAAAGAGATGAATTGAGAATTGCTTATTTAAAAGAAAGAGCTTCTTATGAAACTACATTAAAAGACATTATTATTGGAAAACAAGAGTTTAGAAATAAGAAATATTTTGAGGATATTTTACTTGAAAATATTAAACAAATTCAAGATTTTAGACTTGATGAATATACTTTAATATATGAAACTGAACTAAAAAACAGTAATAATAAAATCTCAAATGAGCTTATAAATAATTATATTAACCTTTATAATCAAAAACACTCTCAACTTTTTATTTTACAATACTTATATACAAATATTCAAAAATTTAGAAGTTCAAACTTTCTTATTGATGAATTTAATCTAAAATATATGATAAGTAAAATTGATAATATAAAAGGTATCTCTTTTTTATCATCATTAACCTCTTATCACTTAAATTTTTCTGTGGGAGAAGTTGTTGTTGTTTTATTGATAAGTCTATTTTTTAGACTAATTAATAGATATGTAATTGATTTAATTGCAAACTTTATTTCGATAATTTTTATAAAAAAAGAGACAAAAGATGAAGAGAATATCCTATTTTATTTAAAGGATGCAATTAATACACCTTTAATTTATAGTTTATATCTTTTTTCTATTCAGATTTCTCTTTTTATTTTGATTAAAGATCAAACTATAATAAATCATATTATTCCTTGGATAAACACTATTTATATAGCTCTTTTAACTTGGGCAATTTATTCAGTGTTAAATAATAGTATTACAATTTATGCTCAAAACTTACTTGAAAAATATAAAAATGTAAGAAAAGAGATGATTGTTTTTATACTAAAAATTATCAAAGTTGTACTTATATTAGTTGTTATTTTATTTTTATTTACCCAACTTGGTCTTGATGTAAAAGCAATTGCAGCTTCACTTGGAGTTGGAGGTATTGCAATTGCACTTGCTGCAAAAGATACTTTAGCAAACTTTTTTGCTTCATTAAATATTATGACTGACAACTCATTTTCACAAGGTGATTGGATTAAAACAAAGGATTTTGAGGGAACTGTAGTTGATATTAGAATGAGAACAACAAGAATTAGAACTTTTGATAATGCAATGATTACGGTTCCTAATTCTCAAATTGCAAATGCGCATATTTTAAATTGGTCAAAAAGAGTAATTGGAAGAAGAATAAAAATGTCAATAGGTATTAGTTATGAAAATAAAATGCAAGATATTATAAATCTTAAAAATGATATTTTTAATATGTTAATAACAAATCCTAAAATTGCTACAAATAACAATATCAATATTTCAAGAACAAAAGCTTTTGAAGCTATAAAAAGAGAAGATTTATATGGTATTAAAAATACTCTTTTAGTTTTTATAGATGAATTTGAGTCTTCATCTATAAATATACTTGTTTATTGTTTTTCAAAAAGTCCTGTATGGGAAGATTGGCTTGATACAAAACAAGAAGTTATGATAAAGATAGCAAAACTTGTTGAGAAAAATAATTGTGATTTTGCATATCCTTCACAAACTATTTTTATAAAAAATGATGAAAAAATACAAGACAAGATAGAAGAAAATATTTAACCTTCTATTTATTATTTTATTTCTCTACTAATAAATCAGCTTTTGTTTTAAGAGTTTTTTTATATAAAAACTCTTTTTCTCTTTGAGTAAATTTTTCCTCTTTTTTATGCTCTTTTGTCTGTTTAACTTCTGTTTTTTTCTCTTTTTTTAGATTCTTTTCTTCAATATTTTCTTCTTTTTTAAACATTGTCAAAATAAGATAAATTGAAAAAACTATATTAAAACAATTATCAACCATTTTGAAATAAGTGCAATTTCTAAGTAATCTAATTTATCTTTTAATTTTAAATATTCAACAACATCACCATAAATTGCATTTGCAAAAAAAGCAATTATCAAAAGTAAAAGTATGAAAATCACTCTTCTTCTAAATTTAAATAAATAATACCAAAAAAGTGCAGATTTAACTTGTTTAAACATTTCTAAACTCTATATAAAAAAATTAAGCCCAAGAGCTGCAAGTGCAACTACAAGGGATTTTGTTTTTAAATCATCAACTATTTTTCGCTCTTCATCTGCAATTATAATTTCCAATTGTTCATCACTATAATCATCAAATGTTTTATAATTTTCAACAAGTCTAGCTTTTGTAGCTAATATGGCTTTTTCTCGGATTTTTAGATTTATTGCATCTTTTATTTGTTGACTCTTGATTTTTGGGTAATCAAAAGCTCTAGTGGCATTTTCACTTGCTAGATTTAATAATTTATTTGAGTTTTCTTTTAATTTATCTTTAATTCCCATAATATATTCCATTAATTTTTATTTATTATAACATCTATGAATTAATGAAATGATAACTAAAGTTTATATCTATTTTATAAAATATATTCCCATCTAGGATAAGAAGAAGTGATATTTTTCATATCATCAATTTTGAATACATTAATAATTCTAAATCTACCACTTGTTAAAAATGCTTTTATTTTCATTTTATATTCCTCATTTTTTCTATCCTAAATTATATACAATTAGAAATAACAATCAACTTAAATATATATGTATTTATATATTATAAATTATTTTATGATATACTTTTGCATATTATTTGGTGGAGAAAGATGGAAAAAGAAAGTTTCAAACAATTATTGAAAAAGGCTGATTTTAATAAACGAACATTTTCCCAATATTTAGGTTTAAAATATCAAAGCGTAAATTCATGGGGAAATAATGGACGAAATGTTCCGTATTGGGTTGAGTCTTGGTTAAATCTTTATATTGATAATAAAAAATGTAAACAGATAAAAGAACTACTAAAAGATAGTGGAGTTTGCCAGTAAAAAGCCTTATTTAAGCAGATTATACATAAAATACCCAAGCGTTATTATGTTAGGTATTTTATATATTTTTTCAAATTTGTGCCTAAAAAATAAATTTATAAATTAATTAATAGGAATTGTTATGCAAGTATTTTTAGAAGAGGCAAAAAAATCAAGCCGAACTATTGCAAACTTAAGTACTGCTGTTAAAAATAAAGTTTTAAATGAAATGGCTGATGCTTTAATAAACCACTGTGATTTTATAATCACACATAATGAAAAAGATATGATTGAAGCAAGGGTTAATAATTTAAGTGAAGCATTACAAGATAGATTACTTTTAACAGGAACAAGAGTTCAAGAAATGTCTGATGCAATTAGACAAATAGCATCACAAAATGAACCTGTAGGAAGAATACTTGATGGTTGGGTTACAGAATCTGGATTAAATATTCAAAAAGTATCAATACCAATTGGTGTAATTGGTATTATTTATGAAAGTCGTCCAAATGTTACAAGTGATACAGCAGCTTTATGTTTTAAAAGCGGAAATGTATGTGTTTTAAAAGGTGGAAAAGAAGCTGAGCATTCAAATAAAGCAATAGCTGTTGTGTTGAAAGAAGTTTTATCAAAAAATAAACTTCCAGAACAAGCTATTTCACTATTACCTGATTCAAGTAGGGAAGGTGTTGCAAAACTTATTAAACAAGATAAATATGTTGATTTAATCGTTCCAAGAGGTGGAGAATCTTTAATTAAATATGTAAGTGAGAACTCTTCAATTCCAGTTATTAAACATGATAAAGGTATTTGCCATATTTATGTGGATAAAGATGCGGCACCTGCTAAAATAATAGATATTGCTATAAATGCAAAATGTCAAAGACCTAGTGCTTGTAATTCTATGGAAACACTTTTAGTTCATGAAGATATTGCTCCTTATATTCTAACCGGACTTGAAGATGCATTTGCGGAACAAGGAACAGTTTTAAAAGGTTGTAGTGAAACTTTAAAATATATAAAAGCAATTCCTGTAACACTTGAAGATTATGATACTGAATATTTAGCTAATATTTTAAACATTAAACTTGTAAAAAATGTAGATGAGGCAATTACTCATATTCAAAGACATGGGTCAGGACACTCAGAAGCAATTTTAAGTGAAAATTATTCAACAATAAATAAATTTTTAAGCGAAGTTGATGCAGCTTGTGTTTATGCAAATGCAAGTACAAGATTCACAGATGGTGGAGCTTTTGGATTAGGTGCGGAAGTTGGGATTTCAACAAATAAACTTCACGCAAGAGGACCAATGGGAATAAATGATTTAACAACATTTAAATACAAAATTTACGGTTCTGGTCAAATTAGATAATCTTAATATTAGGAAACAAACAAAAACATGAAAAAAATAACATTAACACTAGCCAGTCTAGTAGCAGTTGTACTTTTTTGGTATATTTTAGGAGCAGGATTTGTTTTAAAAGATAATTCAAGCTCTTTTTCAAAACTTCAGTGTGTATCATATGCTCCTTTTGGAAAAAATGATTCACCTTTTATGATGGACAAAGGTTTAGTAATTTCTGAAGATTTAGTAAGAAAAGATTTACAATTACTTGCAAAATACACAGATTGTATTAGAACATATTCAACAGTTGGATTAGAGATGATTCCTAAGATAGCAAGGGAAAATAATCTAAAAATGCTTATGGGAGCTTGGGTAAATGGTGATGAAAAACCAACTCGATTGGAAATTGATACTTTAATCAAACTTGCTACTGAAAATGAAGATATTGTAAAAGCTGTTATTGTTGGAAATGAAGCTTTATTAAGAGGTGATTTATCTGATATAAAACTTTATGAATATTTAAAAGAAGTAAAAGCAGCCCTTCCAAATACTCAAGTTACTTATGCTGATGTTTGGGAATATTGGCTTAAATATCCAAAAATCAAAGAAGTTACAGATTTCGTAACTATTCATATTTTACCTTATTGGGAAGATGATCCTATGAATATTCACAAATCTATCGAACATTTAGCAAATGTAAGAGGAGAAGTTGAAAGTATTTTAAAAGATAAAAATATTTTAATTGGAGAAACAGGTTGGCCATCAGAAGGAAGAATGAGAGAAGATGCACTTCCTAGTAAAACAAATCAAGCTATTTTTGTAAGAGATTTTGTAAAACTTGCAGAAAAAAACAATTGGAATTATAATATTATTGAAGCTTTTGACCAACCTTGGAAAAGAGTAAGTGAAGGTGCTGTTGGGGGGTTTTGGGGATTATTTGATAAAGATAGAGCAGATAAAAATGTTTTTACAGGAGATGTTTCTGATTTTCCAAACTATAAATATTTAGGTTTTGGTTCTCTTTTACTTATTTTTGTTTTTTCATTTTTATTAAAAAATTCAAATATTTCTACAAAAAAATTAGTTTTATTTAGTTCTATAAATACGATTTTTGCGGTTTTATATATGCTACAAATGGAACAATTTAATGTAACAGTAAGATCAAGTGGAGAAGTTGTTTGGGCAACATTGGTTTTATTAACAAATCTTGCTATTTATTATTTTGTACTTTTAAATATTGCAAAAGAATCTAAACCTAAAATTGTAGGTATTAGAGAAATATTAACAAACAAAGTATTTAATACTGATACTTTACCAATGGTATTATTTTATTCTTCATTTATTTTTATATTAATTTCAACAATAATTCTAGCATTTGAAGGAAGATATAGAAACTTTGAAGTGTATATTTTTGCTATTTCAGCTATTTCTTTTGTTTTACTTTATGCTGGAAGATTTACAAATATGGAATTTAAAGCTTTCGAGAAATTATCATTTTTAGTTCTTTTACTAACTTCAATTATTTCATTTTACAATGAAGGGTCTTTAAATATTTTCTCTAATATTTGGATTATTATTGCTTTAACTTTTACTTATATTTTATATCAAGGAAGTAAAAATAGTTCATTTAGTGAATTAAAAAATATTCTTAAATATATTGCAATCTTCTTTATTTTCTCAATTTCACTAAGATATGGATTTATTGCTGATAAAGATATTATTGCTCAATGCCATTTAAATGATGCCACATTACTTTGTGGATTTAAAAATGCAATTGGATATTGGGGATATATTGGAGTATTTGGAATTATTGCTATTTGTATTGCTATTCTTTCATTATTTATAAACAACAAAAAGTTTTTATTAGTTTCACTATTTGCTTCAGTTTTTTCTATTATGATGTTTAATACATATGTAGGTTCTATTGCATTTATTCTAACTATCATTGTTTTATGTAAAGAAAAAAACCTAAAAGCTTTAAACTCTTAGGTTTTATAAGTTGTACTAAATTTATATTTTTGAATATAAATTTAGTATGAAAAGGTAAAAGCTACTTTAAACACTTTCTCTTAGTTATCTTGCTCGTGAGAAATTTCACCCTCAGGACCAATATTTAATACATCATCAACTACTTTTACTGGATAAGATGGCAATTTAAATTTATCATCTTTAATATCTACATTAAACACTGCTAATTTAGCTTCTTGTATTTGAACAAGCCCCAAAGATTTACTAATAAATTTTAAGGGAACAGTATTATAAATCCAGATTTTATCTTCACCTAATTGCCAAATATCACATTTATATCCTAGAATTGACTCTGCTCCAACTTTTTTAGCTCCCATTGAAATCAATGTATCACTATCTTTTAGATTTAATAATGGATTTTCTTCTTCTATTACCATTTCTTGTTGATAAATAATTTTTTCATTAAAATCAACATTGTATTTTTTATTTCCAACTATTTTTGTAATACTATGTTCTTCTTCCTCTTCACCATTTGCAGCTTGAACTATTTTTTCTTCAGATAATTCAACTTCTCCAAAATTCTTAAAGTATAACTTACTGCTTCCACTTAATGAAGCTTTATTTCCCATTACTTCACCAGAACCTGCAATTGCATACTCTACAATAGCGGATTTTACATCATATCTATTTGATTGAGCAAATAAACTAGCCATTCCAAACAACAAAAATACAAAGATATATTTTGATTTTCCCACTTTTTAATCCTTCGTTAAATTAAGCGAATTATACAGCTTATCTAATTAATTTTTCAAAATAAAAACACCAAATGAACACCTTTTTCACATATTATAAAAAAAACAAAAGGAGTTTTATATGTCTTATTCTAAAAAAAGATATTTTGTCTACTTTTCATTAACACTATTTATAATGTTAATTCCATTTATAACAATAAATAATAACCACATATTGTTATTGTCTTTCGATAAATTACAGTTCCATTTTTTGGGTAATGTATATAGTGTTAGCGAACTTTATGTTATGCCATTTTTACTTATGTTTTTATTCATAGGAATTTTTGCACTCACTTCAATGTTTGGTAGAATCTGGTGTGGATGGAGTTGTCCTCAAACTATATTTAGGGTTATTTATAGAGATTTAATAGAAAGTACAATTCTTGATTTGAGAAGAATCAAAAATAAACAAAAAGATATTGACTACAATAAAAAATCTAATCAAATTAAAAAATATATCGCAGTTATTTTATGGTTTATTATTACTTTAATTATCTCAACAAATTTTATGCTTTATTTTATTCCACCTGAAGATTTTTTTGTTTATATTCAAAATCCATTAGAACATAGTTTTATGATTATATTTATATTATCTCTTGCCCTATTTTTGGTTTATGATATTGTTTTTATGAAAGAAAATTTCTGTGTTTATATTTGTCCATATTCAAGAATTCAATCTGTTTTATATGATGATGATACAAAACAAGTATCTTACGATTTTAATCGTGGTGGAAAAGTTTATGAAAATAATGTTAAATCAATTTTTAAAGTAAACCAGTGGAGTAAAAACGAAGAGTGTACAACCTGTGAAGCTTGTGTAAAAATTTGTCCAACACATATTGATATTAGAAAAGGTTTACAAGTTGAGTGTATAAATTGCCTCGAATGTAGTGACGCGTGTTCAATTGTCATGGGAAAATTAAATAAAGAATCATTGATAAATTGGGGAAGTACAAACAAAGTTATCAACAAAAAACTTGTGTCTATTTTTACTAAAAAAAATATAACATATTTTATATCTTTATTTTTATGTATTTTCCTAGCTTTTTATTTTTCACTTGAGAAAGAAAATTTCTTAGTAAATGTAAATAAAACAACTGAACTTTACAACATAAAAGAAAATGGTGCTGTTTCAAATAACTATATTTTAACTATTCATAATACTCAAGATAAAAACTATACTTTTGATATTGAATTAGTTGATGATAAAGATTTCAAAATAAAAAGATTTGAAAGTTTTGATTTAAAAGCTGGTGAAAAAACTAAAAAAATTCTAATTTTAGAAACAACAGATGATTTTAAAAAGTTAAAAGAAAACCCATCAAAAATCTCAATAGAAATTTTTACAAAAGAAAATGAAAAAATAAAAGTAAAAAGACAAATTGCCTTTTTCTATCCAAAAAACTAAAGAGTTTTTTCAATAAAGAGGGAAAATAAAACGCCCTCTTTTTTGTTTTCAACTAAAATCTTTCCAGCAAAACTCTCTTCAATTATCATTTTAGATAAATAAAGCCCTATTCCCGTTCCCTCTTCTTTTGTAGAAAAATATGGTTCAAAAATCTTTTTTAGATTTTTTGCTTTTATTCCACCTGCATTATCTTCTAAAGAAATTATTACCTCAGCACTATTTGAAAGAATATTGATTTTTATTTGGGGATTATTTTTATTTTTTAAAGCATCTATTGAGTTGGAAATAATCGCAATTAATACTTGTGAAAGTTCACTTTTTACGCCAAATATTTTAATATCTTCAAAAGTTTCAAAACCTATTTCCAAATCTATATTATAGTTTTTCAAATCTGCACTTAAAATAGTTGAAGCATTTGAAATTGCATCTTTTACCATAAAAGTATCTTTTTCTTTTGATTTTGTATAAAACTCTTTAAAATCATCTATTGTTTTTGATAAAAAAACAACTTGAGAGTTTGCTTGTTCTATTTTCTTATCAAAATAAATCTCATCTAAATTTTTATTTTCAAACTTCTTTTTTAGGTTCATTAAAATATATGAAATATTGTTCAAAGGTTGTCTAAATTGGTGGGTTATATTTGCAATCATTTCCCCTGATTTTACAAACTTTGATTGTTGCAAAACCATTTTCTCAAAATTTTTGTTTTTATTTTTCAAATCATTATATTTGTATGCAATTGAAATTGTAAAAAGCATAGCTTCCATGGCAAATACCAATAAAACTAAATCAAAATATCCATTTTGATTATACAAATTCTTAAAATTAAATACAAAAAGTAAAATACAAAATATTGACCAACCAATAACATAAATAAGTGTTGGTTTAAATCCCTCTTTTAAATTAAAAATAATCGAAATAAATAAAATCCCATAAATAATTGTATATGGCAAATATTCAAATAACATATAATGATAAAAAGCTGTTAAAATAACCACATTTAACAAAAATGTACTAATTATCAACTCTTTATAGTTTGTAATTTTTGGTAAAAACTTCCCCTCATAATAAGTTATAGCAAATAGAACAGCACTCAAACTTGCAATCACTAAAGATAACTCTTGAATAAAAGGATTTATTTGAAAAAGTTTGCTGTAAGTTACTATATAAATCAAAGAAAAAATCTGCATAAAACAGTAACTTATATAAAATATCTCTTTTGAATATATGTATCTAACAAACGTATATGCGATTGTCATAATCAATATTCCAAATGTAATTCCATAAAATAAAATCAAATTTATATCAAACATCTATTTTATAACCACTATTTGTAAGATTTAAAATCAAATTTTTTGGAATTTTATTTTTTATATTTTTAACCAATGTTTTTAAAGCATCTTTTGTCATCACAGAATCATTCCAAACATAATTTTCAATCTCTTCATAACTTACATATCTATTTTTATTTTTTATAAGTAACTCTAAAAATAAAATCTCTTTTGTTCTTAATTTTATAATCTCTTCATTTATCACTAAATTTTTATTAAAAATATCAAAATATGAATTATTTTCTAGTTTTACAATATTTGATTCATTATTTTGCAAAGAATTCACACATAAGAATAAAGCCTCTTCAAACTCTTTTTCTCTTACAGGTTTTACCAAATATTTAACTAAACCCAACTCAATTGCTTTTAATAAATAATCTTTGTCACAAAAAGCTGTGATTATTATAATTTGAGTTTTTTTATCTTTTTGTCTAATTCTTTTTATAAATTCCAAACCATTCAGTTTAGGCATTTGAATATCTGTGATTATAATATCAGGTTGATATTTTTCATATAACTGCAAAGCTTTAATGGCATCACTTGCTTCATAGATTTGTTCAAAAAAGTTTTCTAAATACTCAATACCATTTTCTCTAGCAATTTCATCATCTTCAACATATAAAATTTTTATATTTTTATTAATATTTTTTAACATTTTGGATTATATCTTATATATGATTATGATAAAATTCCACCATGAGAGAATATAAAACACAAACAAAAGAGATAATTACTACAACAACATTTTCAACTCCTATTGGTGAAATGTTTGCGGCTGCTTCAAAAAAAGGTTTAGTTTTACTTTATTTTTTTACACCTTATGATATTGAAGCACATATTGATAAATTAAAAAAAACATTAAATGCTGATGTAATTCCTGGAAATAATGAAATATTTGATATTTTAAAAACTCAACTAAATGAATATTTCAATAAAAAAAGAACAACTTTTGAAATTCCATTACAATTAGTTGGAACACCTTTTCAAATAAAAGCATGGAAAGAGTTATTAAATATTCCCTACGGAAAAACAATTAGTTACAAAGAACAAGCAACAAAAACAGGAAATGAAAAAACATTTAGAGCCGTTGCAAACGCAAATGGGCAAAATATGATAGCTATTATTGTTCCATGTCATAGAGTAATAGCTAGTTCAGGAAAACTAAGCGGTTATACAGGTGGCGTTGAAAAAAAAGAATTTTTATTAAAGTTAGAAAACAATGATAAGTAAAACAATTTTTAGACAATACGATATTAGAGGTATTATAAACGAGGATTTAAACTCTTCAAATTCTAAGTTAATTGGATATTTTTTAGGTTTGACAATAAAAGAAAAAATAGAAAATGTTCCTTATATAATTGTAGGATATGATGTACGAACTCACTCAAATATGCTATTTAAAGCTTTAATCTCAGGATTAAATGAATCTGGCTGCAAAGTTTTAAATATTGGACTTGTTGCAACTGGCGTAAATTATTTTGCTTCATATCAAGAGTATCAAATAAATAATCAAACAATAAAACCAAATGCTTCTGTAATGATAACAGGAAGTCATAATGCAAAAAAATATAACGGTTTTAAAATCACTATAAATAATGAACCATTTTTTGGAGATGAACTTTTAGCTTTATATTACAAAATCTTAGAAAATCAAAAAATCAAAATCAAAAATAATTTTGATTTTATAGAAATTGATGCAAAAAGTTTATATGTAGATTTTATGTTAAATCAATTTTCACACTTAAAAGATTTTAAAACTTCATTTGCTATTGATTGTGGAAATGGTGTTGCAAATACTGTTTTATGTGAAATCTTGGATAAATTAAATCTAAATTATTTAGGTTTACATTTAGTTCCAGATGGAGAATTTCCAAATCATCATCCTGATCCAACAAATGAAAAAAACCTTGAAGATTTAAGAACTTTATTAAAAGATGATTGTAATTTAGGTTTTGCTTATGATGGAGATGCGGATAGAATTGCAGTTTTAACACAAAAATACAATATAAAAGGCGATATGTTAGCACTTCTATTTTCAAAAACTATGAAAAATCCAGTAATTATTGGGGAAGTAAGTTATTCACAAAATGTTTTTGATGAACTAAATCATAAAACAAAAACAATTATGGATAAAACAGGTTATTCAAACTTACGATTAAAACTAAAAGAGTTAAATGCGGATCTTGCAGCTGAAGTTTCAGGACATATCTTTTTTAATGATAGATATTATGGTTTTGATGATGCTATTTATGCAACTTTTAGAGTAATAGAACTTTTATACAAAGGTATAGATTTAGATTTTGAACTAGATAAACTTCCAAAAGTTTATACAAGTTCAAATATTGAAATAGAAGTAAAAGAAAATGAAAAGTTTTTAATCATAAAAAAAATAGAAGAAAAATTATCTCAGCTTCAAAGAGGTTTTCCTATTATTAAAGATATCTTAAAAATAGATGGACTTAGAATAAATTTTGAGTACGGTTGGGCATTAATTCGAGCTTCAAATACAAATGCGATAATTATGACAAAATACGAAGCAACAACATATGCAACAGCAATGACTTATAAAAATGCAGTTGAAAATATTTTAAATGAGGTAATAAGTGAAATTAATAGCATTACAAATTAAAACTACAACAAATTTTCAAGAAAATCTAACACACTTAAAAGATTTAATAAATTCATGTGAAGAAGATTCACTTATATTAACACCTGAGTTGGCTATCAGCGGATTTGCTTATGACAAAATGAATAAGGCTGCAACTTTTAGTTTAAAAGCCATAGAAGAGCTAAAAGAGCTAAGTATCAATAAAATTATTGTTACAACTTTTATTACAAAACAAAAAGAAAAGTTTTTTAACACTTTATATATGTTTCATAATCAACAAATTATTCACACTCAATCAAAAGTAAAACTTTTCACTTTAGGAAATGAACTTGAACATTTTAGTGCTGGAAATGTTGAAGATATAAAAACAATAGAGATAAATGGTCTAAAAATAGCCACATTAATCTGTTTTGAACTAAGATTCCCACAACTTTGGGAAAAAGTAAAAGGTGCTGATATTATTTTAAATCCAGCAATGTGGGGATTAAAAAGAAAAGACCATTATGAAACAATCTCAAAATCTTTAGCATTAATAAATCAATGTTTTGTAATAGCATGTAATAGTGCCGATGATAATATGGGAAAAGGAAGTGCTATCATAAATCCATTTGGAATTGTAAAAAAAGATGATTCAAAAGAGATTATTGAAGATTTTTTTAATTTTGAAGAGATAAAAAAAGTTAGAAAATATATAAATATTGGTTTAGAATAAATTAATCTTTTTGATTAGAGATAATTTCTCTAATCTACTTTTAGTGAATTTCTTATTTCTTCCAAACTCACTCCATTTTGTTTAGCTAGTAATGCTAATTTTGTAATTCTTTTTATATGTGTTGGAATCACTTTATATGTTGTAAAAGTAGTTGCTTTTACACCTATTTCTTCTGCAAATTTTCCTTGAGAAGGAAAACCAATTTCTTTAATTATTTTTTTAAATTCTTTCTTTTCCAATGTCTTTTTTCATGTTGAATTTTTTTGGAATTATAATGATTGAAAGCTAAATAATATATTAAGCAACTCCATAAAACAAGCAAATCATAGTAATATTTGACAAATAGTCTCTTTTAAAGTATACTTCGCAACTTTATTTAAGAAAAAACAAAGGAGAAGACAATGAGATTAAAAGTTATTTTAATTACTCTATTATTAATATCTAATGTTTTTGCATCAGATTTTGACATTAATAACCTAACACCACAAGAGATAAAAACGCTAAAAGAGATAAAAGCACATGGTAAAGAAAACGGTTTAAGTTACTCTTTAATGGCAATTGCAATTAAAGAATCTGGATTGGGTAAATACCTAGTAAATGTAGATACAAAAGATTATGGTTTATATCAAGCCAATATAAAAACTGTTATTAGTAGAGAAAATGCACCTGATACTTCATGGAACAGAAATGTTTTGGCTATGAAACTTATTTCAGATTTTCAATTTGCAACAAAAAATGCAATAGATGAACTTAGTTATTGGCAAAAAGTCCACAATAATAATTGGTCAAAAGTATGGAGTAGTTACAATGGTGGTTGGAGATACAACAGCGATGCTGCAAAACAATATTCTAAAGATATAGCTACAATTATACGAGAACTTAAAAAAGTTGATGTATGATATTTAACTAGGATTTTCCTAGTTATTTCTTTTTCCGTTTTATTTTCATTCTTACTACAATCTATAAAAATCACAAAAACTATTTTATTACAATCATTTCTTTCTTTGATAATCATTCTTAATATTAAATTAAGATTTGTTAATGTAGTATTTCAATAATGATTATCAATATAAAAGGATTTGAAATGATTAATTGTTTTGAAATAAAAAATAAAAATGACTTAGTAAAACCAACTGGTTGTACTTGTTAAAAAAAAGGGTTAAAAATGAGTATATTAATAATTGGTGGAGATCAAATATCACAAATATCTTCTATGTTAGAAAGTTTGGGAGCAAAAACTATAAATCATTGGGATGCAAGAAAAAAATCTTCTGCTCCAAAGAAAAAAGTTCCACAAGATACTGATTGTATTGTAATGATTACATCATTTTTAAATCATAATACTATGCTTAAATATAAAAGTGAAGCAAAAAAGAAAAATATCCCATTTATTTGTACTAAAAGATCAATCTCTTGTGTGTATGAAGAATATGTAAAAATAATGGGAATAAAAGATTGTAGTAGCTGTTATGCAAACTGTACGGGAGAGTTATAGTGTTAAGTAATAACTTTATAGGTTTTGATGAAACAAAAGAGTATTTACCAAAAGATTTTGATGAATTTAATTCTATTATTAGATTACGACAACTATTTTTAAGTTTAAGTAATAATATTCTTAAATGTACTTGTAATTTTACAAAATATGAACAAGTTAAATTTTCTAAATACTCTTTAAAAGGTGCTTTTTCAAATAAAATATTAAATTTAATGCCTTTTAGTTTTATTAAAACAACTAAAAAACAAAATATAAATAATTTTAGGTTGTGTATAAATTCAACGAAAATTATTAATAATTATTTAAATCCAAATAAAAAAAATCTTATATTTATTTCAAATAAAAATTTACTTCCAGTTGCAAAACTTATATCACACTGTTTTATAAATAATAAAATGCAACTCCTTATTGATAAACATTTACTATTTCATGAATTTGTTTTAAAAAAAATAAGAAAACTTCATAGAGATAAAACTGTTATAGATTTAGGCGATTCTATTTGCATAAAATCTGAAGATTTCATAGGATTAAAAATATATACTTCATGGAAAGATATTGAAGTTAAAAAGCCTAATATCAAAGATGAATTAGAAGATGCTATAAAATCTATAAAAAAAGGTGAATATTTTCAAATATATCTAGCTTATCCAAAAAATAGTGAGTTTACTAAACAAATTCCTGTTTTTGTAGATGAATTAAAAAATAAAGAGTACCAAATTAAAGCAATTCCTTACTCTTTTCGTTCTATTATAAAAAAATAAAAACAATTAGGAGAATAATAAAATGTCAACAGCAATATTTTATGCAAGTAGCACAGGAAATTCAGATGAAGTGGCAAGTAAAATTTCATCAGCATTAGGAGAAATAGAAGTATTTAATTTAGCAAATACAAAAGCTGATAAAATCAAAGGATATGATAAAGTTATTTTAGGTGGTTCAACATGGGGAGATGGAGAGTTAAATGATGATTGGGAAGATGCTTGGGCAGATTTTTGTAAATTAGATTTATCAAATAAAACTGTTGCTCTTTTTGGATTAGGAGATCAAGAAAGTTATAGTGATGAATTTTGTAGTGCTTTGGGAGCAATATACAAACAAGTACTTGCTTTAGGAGCTAAAGTTATAGGATTTACTTCAACAGAAGGTTATCATCATGATGCTTCAAAAGCTCAAATTGACAATAATTTTGTTGGATTAGTTCTTGATGAAGATAATCAAAGTGAATTAACAGATAAAAGAATTGAAGATTGGGTTGAAAATATAAAAGAAGAGATTTTATAGTATAGAAAAGATTGATTAAGATTTAATCTTAATCTATCCTTGACAAGTTTCGCAAGTTCCATATAGTTGCATTGAGTGACTAACTATTTTGAATTTATTTTTTTTAGCAATTTTATCTTGTCTTTTTTCAATTTCATCATCCATAAATTCAATAATTTTTCCACAATTTGTACAAATTAAATGATCATGATGAGATTTTGCATTACTTTCATATTTCTTACCATCCGTTCCAAAAGTAATAGAAGTAATCAAATCTACTTCTTCTAAGAAACTAAGCGCTCTATAAACAGTAGCTATCCCAATATTTGAATCAGAGTATCTCTTTTTAATCTCATTATATACTTCTTCTGCAGTTAAATGCTCTTGTGCATGTAATAAAATATTAAGAACTATTTCTCTTTGTTCCGTATATTTTAATCCTTTTTGTTTAACAATTTTTTTTAATTCTTCAATAATTTTTTCGTTATCATTTTCACTTAACATTAAAATACACCCTTAAAATTTAATAAAAACTAGTATATCCAAAGTTAACAAAAATTACAAATATACTTTCTTGATAAGTATCAAAAGGAAGAAAGGTTAATTAGATTATAATAACGGTTATTACTCTTATCAAGGCTCATTTATGACATTAAATCAACTAAAAATTAATGAAAGTGCAACAATCACATCTATAAATTGTGATGAAATTCTAAAAGATAGACTTTACTCTTTTGGAATAAGTAAAGGAATAAAAGTAACAATTGTGGAGTTTACACTAACTAAAAGTACAATAGAGATAAAAGTAAATCAATCTAAAATAGCATTAAGATTGAATGAAGCTGCAAAAATTGAGGTTACTCGTGATTAAAAATACTATCAAAATAGCTTTAGTAGGTCAACCTAATGTTGGTAAGTCTATGCTTATCAATTCAATTTCAAATGCAAGATTAAAAGTTGGAAATTTTTCAGGAGTAACTGTTTCAAAAGAACAAGTATTTTTTGATTATAAAAACTTTCATATTGAAATTGTTGATCTTCCTGGTGCTTATTCTTTAAATGATTATACTATTGAAGAAAAAGTTACAAAAGATTTTTTAAATAATGAAAAATATGACATTATATTAAATGTTCTTGATTCAACAAATTTACAAAGAAATCTCCTTTTAACAGCAGAACTTTTAACATTAGATAAAAAAATGATAATTGCTTTAAATATGAGCGATGAAGCAGAAAAAGAATCTATTTTAATAGATGAAATACAATTAAGTAAAATTCTTGGTAAACCTTGTATAAAAACAAGTGCAGCAAAGAAAAGTGGAATAACAAAACTATTAGATGAAATACTTTTAAAGTTTCAAAGTCAAAAAGTTCCAAGTAAATTTTTCTTTTCAGCTGTAATAGAAGAAGAAATTGAAAATATTTCAAGAGTTTTAGAAGAAAATAAATATGAAACAACTGAAACATATAGACAAATTTCTTTAGGTCTTTTAAAAGAGAATAAAAATATTTATAAACAATTTCATGATGAGCCAATTTGGATAAAAATTCAACCTATCTTAACAGAAGCATTTGAACATTTATTTATACATTTTAATTCAAAAAATATCAAAGATATTTTTAATGAAGAAAGATTTGCCTTTGCAAAAGGTGCAGCAATAGAAACTGTTAAACAAAAAAGCACTAATGCAGCTACTTTAACAGAAAGATTTGATGCTATATTAATTCATAAATTTTTTGGATTGCCAATTTTTCTATTTTTTATGTGGGGTTTATTTCAATTAACTTTTACTATTGGAAATATACCAATGGAAATAATTGATTCATTTTTTGCTGCAATTATAGATCATACTAAAGAGTTTCTAGGAGATAATGAATTTTCATCAATAATCGCAGATGGAGCAATCTCAGGAGTTGGTTCAGTAGTTTTATTTTTACCAAATATTGTAATACTCTTTTTTGGAATAGCACTTCTTGAAACAACAGGATATATGAGTAGAGTAGCTTTTTTATTAGATGGTTTTTTCCATAAATTTGGCTTACATGGAAAATCATTTATTCCTTTAGTTACTGGTTTTGGATGTTCTGTTCCTGCATATATGGCAGCAAGAACTTTAAAAAATGAAAGAGATAGACTTTTAACGCTATTTATTATTGGATTTATGTCTTGTGGGGCAAGATTACCAATTTATGTACTTTTTGTTGGAGCCTTTTTTTCTGAAAGTAATGCAGGAAATATTTTATTTTTAATATATATATCAGGAGCAATTTTTGGATTAATTGCTGCTAAGGTTTTAAAAATTGTTGTATTTAAAAGTGAAGATGAACCTTTTGTTATGGAAATGCCAAAATACAGATTGCCTTCATTTAGACTAATTTATCATACGGTTTCAAATCAAGCGAAAATGTATCTAAAAAAAGCAGGAACATATATATTAGCAGCTTCACTATTAATTTGGTTTGCAAGTAATTATCCAAAACATTTAGAGATAGAGCACTCATATAATGAAAAAATAGAATTAGCAATAAACCCTGATGAAAAAATAAATCTTAAAAATGAACTGTCTCAATATAATCTTGAACACTCATATTTAGGATATATTGGTAAATATTCAGAACCATTATTCCAACCTCTAGGATTTGATTGGAAAATGACAATAGCCCTAGAAACAGGTTTAGCTGCAAAAGAAATAGTAATCTCAACACTATCTATTTTGTATGGATTAGGAAGTGAAAATAATGAATCATCATCTAGTTTGATGGAAAAAATAAAAAGTAATATTACAATTGAATCTGCAATATCTTTTATAGTCTTTGTTATGATTTATCTGCCTTGTTTAGCAGCATCAATGGTTTTTGTAAGAGAATCTGGGAACTGGAAATACCTAGCTTATTTATTTATTTTTACAACAATAAGTGCTTGGTTATTGTCTTTTGTAGCTTACAATATCTCAAAATTTATAGTTACTTAATAGAAAAGTATAAATTAATACAGAAATATACTAACTAGGTGGTGCTCACAATCGGAGTTGAACCGATAACCTCTTCCTTACCATGGAATTGCTCTACCATTGGAGCTATGCAAGCTTGAGG
>Ga0172377_10000194_pt1 | contig 53402 bp, 48 predicted proteins | sample Pumphouse3metaG_FD_119749 | JGI IMG/M metagenome (GOLD analysis project Ga0172377, IMG submission 119749) | Leachate microbial communities from a municipal landfill in Southern Ontario, Canada - Pumphouse #3 metaG | ecosystem: Engineered > Solid waste > Landfill > Unclassified | place: Canada...
CCTGAATAGTTCACCAAACTGATAGCCATTTAAGTTCCTTATACCAAGATGATTATCGATGAGAGCTAATAAGCCTGACTTGTTAAATTCTTTATGAACAAAATAAATTCCGGCAAAAGGAGTGACTGATTGAGATACTTTCTGTAATTTCATCTCTTGTATGATTTACTGTTTATTTGTTTAGAACCATAAAAATAGGTGAAATCTTACACATGGCAAAGCGTTAGGTAAGATATTTCTTATCAGCGCTTTGCCTATTTAAATTGAAAATTAGCTTGCGGAATTAAGGTATTTAAAGCCTTATGCCCCTAAAAACATAAAATTACAGCTTGTACGAAAAATTAGGCTTATAAAAGCCAAAAACTCTATACTAGCAGATTTCTTTGTCATTATGTAATGGGGTCTTATATAATCACTTACTATCTAGTCAAAAAGGTTATACACATCCATGATTTCTCTTTTGATTTTTTCAAAATCGATTTTAAGATCGATTAATTTTCCTGTTTTCAGGTCAAAAACCCAACCATGAACTTGAATTCGTTCCTCTTGTAAAGCTTTTTGTATATCCCTGGTTTTAATAAGGTTAATACATTGCTCTTTCACATTTAGCTCTACAAGCCGATCATATCTGTCATCTATATCTTCAATAGCACTAAGTTCATTCTTATAAAGGCGGTATACATCCCGAATATGTCTTAACCAAGGATTTAGCAGCCCTTCATCGCTTGCTTTCATAGCCACTTTAACACCCCCACAATTATAGTGTCCACACACAACAACATCAGAAACACGGAGGTGGTTTACGGAATAATTTATCACAGATAACACATTTAAGTCGTTATTTGGTACTAAATTCGCAATGTTTCTGTGTATGAAGACATCACCGGGCTTTGCTGCCATAATAATATCTGCCGAGACGCGACTATCGGAACAACCTATAAAAAGATATTTTGGGTTTTGACCTTGTGAAAGCTTTTCAAAATAATTGGAATCCTCTTGCAATTGTTTTGAAACCCATTCCTCGTTATGCTTGAAAATGCCATTTATATCCATAATGCGAGTGCTTAACCAGTTAACTAACTGCAACGATTATTGCATAGAACACTATTTAATTTGTTTTCATTGCGAAAATAAATTATAAAAGTATTGTAAAAGCATGCAATCAAAATTAATTTTCGGTCACTCTTAGCTTTATATGTGTTGCTCAATAAAATGAGAGTAAATCGAAATTGAGGATGAATTCATATCAAAAATTATTTAATAATATGATTTTCTGAACATCAGTCAAATAATTCTTGGATTATTTACAGAAGGTCTTGAATTTTCGTATTTTGATAGATGATTATCAGTCAGTTATTAATAAATAAAAATGCACTCATGGGTCCCCATCAAAATAGTAACTTATGCAAATTTGTCCTAATATTGTGGTACACAATAAAATGAAACATTGGGAGTAAGCAATAATCCTACCCGAGTAAAGTTGGTATTTTTTTTCACTCAGGCATTATGCAAAGCTTAAACGGTCTGTTTTGGAAGCTTAGCGTGTGGTGTCAGCATAAAGCATATACATTTGATGAACTGAGCACAGATTGAAAGGGTGTTTCACTTTATTTGGGTGTCTTTTAGATCTTAGAAGCGGACGGAAACACCAGCAGAAATCAATCCTTGGTACCCAAAACCACCTTCGGTAAAAAATGCAATTTGGTTTCCTACACGTATTCCGATAAGACTCGCGTGAAAGGCAAAAGCAGTGTTGGTTTTAGTGTCGCCTAAGTCATTGTCAGCCTTTGTGAAAGAAGGACCTACAGCAACAACAGAATATAGTTGAATTAATGACGTATTAAGCCAGATACCTTTTCCACGTGCCAAAAGTGTGTGGTATTTGGTGTTCATTTTGGCAACACTTTGATTTTGCATGTCGTACGTATGTTCATAAGAAGCATAGCTGTACTGTAATCCGGCAGTAAAATGATTACTTATATAATAATCTAATCCGCCAATTGCTGCACCAAAACCTCTTGATTCAACCTTTTCAATCATGCCGGGTAATAAAGCTGAGGTGAAGATATCTGAAAATCCGGTAATTATATCCGGAGCTGTCAATAAACCATAGCCGGCATAAATTTCTATTTTCCCCTTGGAGTCAAAACCAGAATCGGATTGGGCAAAACTTAAAAAAGGCAAAACTGCCAAAATTAGAACAATTAATTTTTTCATTATGTTGAGATTTAAAATAATAGCTGCTTAAAAGGCTGTTTATGATACTGACAAACAGCTTCGGTTCAATTATGTTCATATTCAAAATTAATTTTCAATGAATTATATCAGGCTTAAAGAAATATCAGCTTTGATGAATTGATTCTCACTGTAAAAACACCATCCCTTTCCATTTAAAACACTTAAAGACAAGTCAATTTTGGAGCCCTAAACAGAAGTAATTTTCTTTTCAAAAACCGATTTATCAGCTAAGTCTTTTGGCTCATGTGAGAAGCATTTGTTTGATAGAGCTGCCCAGTCTTCGACAATCTCATAAAATACCGTAATAATTTACAGACCCGAGTGCGACATTATGTTCTGCTTCTTTGAAAAAGCTGTCAACTCCTTAAAAGGCAGTTTCGTATTGATTCTTTAGTTCTTTAAGTGTTGGCCTTTGTGTCGAAAAAAACTAAATGTGTTGTTTGTGGTTCAGCTTTTTCACTGTCACACAAATTTATCCCTGCTATTTTTTCCGTATCTGTTGATTGAACGCTATTTACACCATCGGGTATAATCAGTTATATTCAGCATACCTAATTCTTCAGCTTTCAGGTAAAAATAACAGGCCATATCTTTATCGTTACGATATTCGTACAGTAAGGCTAACGCAAAATATGGCTCGGCATAGAGAGGATTAATTTCAACAGCTTGTTGAAAATCGTCGTATGCGCCTTCCATATCACCTGAATTACGTTTGGCCGCACCTCTATAGTAATATGCTTCAAAAGATTCGGGATTGTACTTCAATGCCTTATCCAATTCGACTATAGCTTGCTGATGCTGAGCCTGAAACACCAGATCAATACCATTTTGGAGATGTATATACGACTTTTGCAGATCGGGGCCACAACTCTGTAGTGTTAGCAATATAAAAAAAATAGCTGCAATTAATTTAAAAAACTTGTTATTTTTAGTCTGTCTGTTCATTTCTTCTACCTGTATCTGTTTAAAATACTAATGACTGTTTCTTTTATTTCTTCTAATTTCTCTTTCGATCTGGCTTCGGCTATGAAACGCAGATAAGGCTCTGTGTTTGAAGGGCGTATGTTAAGCCAGAAATCGGGATAATCGAGGCGATAGCCATCAAAATCCATGTAGTTCTGTGGCGAGCTTCTATCCATAAAATGTTGTACCACAGCATCCATTGCTTGTTGTTTTGCATTGATCTTAAAATTCATCTCACCAGTATTCTCGAACGTTTGTATGCGTTGTATGAGTTGCGAAAGAGGAATCCCTTTGGTCTTAAAATCCTGTGTCAATTGCAAGACAATCAGGGCAGCCATCATAGCCGAATCGGAATAATAGAACTCGCGGAAATAATAATGTCCGGCTAACTCACCGCCATATAGTCCGTCAATCTCTTTTAGTTTACCAGCTCCATAAGCCCGACCTACTCTCCATGTATGCATAGTTGCTCCAAAGGTATTCAGATATTCGCTTACAGAGCGTGAACTCCGAATATCCTGCAGCACATCGCCATGCATAGCTCTCTTTTCAAAAAAGTAATGCCCCATCAGAGCGATGATCAGATCAGGTGAAATAAATTGACCTTGTTCATCTATAAACATCACACGGTCGGCATCGCCATCAAAGATCAGTCCTATATCACAATTATTTTCAACAACAAGTTGTTTAATCTGCTGCTGATTTATTGGTTCCAATGGATTAGGTTCATGCCCCGGGAAATTACCATCCATAGTATCATTGATATATAAATGATCCTCACCTATCAAATCTTTGATGATCAAGGCAGCCATGCCATTGCTGCAATCCACTGCCAATTTCAACGCACTCAGATCGGTTTGATACTGCTTTAGAAATCTGATATAGGTTGATATGAGATTCTTCGTATAGACCGTGCCTTTTAGCCGGGTCGGATTGACAGGCTTACTTCTGATTAGCTCTTCCAATTTATTCAAACCGTTGTCATACCCAATAGGTTTCACCTTATCGCCCGAGACTTTTAGTCCGTTATGGTTTTTTGGATTATGTGAAGCTGTGATCATGACGGAGCCGGTATATCCGTAAAATCCTGTTGCCCAATAGATCATAGGTGTCGTACTAAGTCCGGCATCGGTAATATGTGAGCCTGCATCGGTTATTCCATTTGAGAGTGCTTCGAAAAGCGGGTCGGAAGAATTCCGTATATCGCGTCCGACAAGTATATGCTCCGATTGCAGTATTTCGGGCAGAAAGAATCCTATCTTATATGCCAGTTCACTATCAATGTCTTTGCCCCAAACTCCTCTTATATCATATGCTTTAAAAGCTGTTGCCATATATTTACTTTTTTATATTGAGTTGGTCTAATGCCCTTCTGTAGCGCCACGCATTTATCTCGTGCTGTGTCAGTGAAGAAGCAAATGCATGATAGCCTGACAAGTCGTCTTTCGCACAAAAATAAAAATAAGAATGCTGTTCATAATTCAGCACGGCCTCTATAGAAGCAATAGTGGGGATGCAAATCGGTCCTGGTGGAAGTCCGCTATATTTATAAGTGTTATAGGGCGATTCGATAGTCTTATGGATGTCGAGCACCCTTCGTATCTCCACATCGCCTGCAGCAAACACTAAGGTAGGGTCGGCCTGTAATCGCCATCCCACCTTAAGCCTATTAATATATACACCAGCCATACGGGCTTTTTCGTCATCCTTATTAGTTTCTTTATCTATGATAGAGGCCAATACCGATACATCTAATTCAGTCATTTGTAATTCTTCAAGCTTAGCCCTTCGGCTTGAGTTCCAGAATTTACGATGTTCGTCGAACATACGCATCACAAAGCGTTCGGCATCAGTAGTCCAGTAAAACTCGTAGGTATCTGGTATGAACAAGGCAGGTATGGATTGGGTATTATAGCCTAAATAGCTCAGATAGGCACTGTCGGTAAGCAGACGTACCAACTCCGTCGAATCGGCCTCAATCTGATAGGAAACCACCCCTGCTAACTGATAAATATCACGTATATTGTTAAAGCTTAGTTGCACAGGCGTCTGTGCTCCTGACCTAAGTAAACGAACCAACTCTAAATTGTTCATTCCAGCAGGAATGAGATACCGACCAGCCTTCACATTATCAGTGTATTTAAGCCATTTGCTGACTAACTCAAAGGTATGCCGGTTTATCACCAAGCCCTTATTATATATGATGGTTTTCAGCTGTTCAAAATCTGATTGAGAAGGAATTATGATCTCAGCCTTCTCATCTTGTTCTGTCCACACATTATTCGCTATGAACACATTATACACCAATATCCCGAACAGAGCCGTCAATATTAGCAACACTATCAGCAGTATTCCCATATTCCGGCGGTTGATCTTTTTACGGCGCCTGCTTTTATAATCACCATATGATGAATGATAATAAGCCATGTTCAACTATAAGTCGATTTAAATAATTGATACTGAATCTGGTCAACAAAGCCCGATGGGCGATATATCCAGTCTTTGCGAATTCCTGTCTTCACGAATCCAATCTTTTCAAACAGTCGGATGCTTGCCTGATTATCGTGTAAGATAAAACAGTATAACTGATGCAGGTTCAGGGTATTGAACGAATAGCTGAGACACAATTGCAATGCCGTGCTGCCTATCCCTTGATTTCTATAGCTTTGGATAATATAAATACCTATGCCAGCTCTGCTGTTATAGGGATCAAAATCATACAGATCAATGTTTCCAACCGTTTGAACCTCCATGTCGGCAGACTGTACATCTATCATCATTCGTAACTGCTTGCTGCTATAGATATCTCCTGCGCCTAATATAAACTGTTCGATCTGAAAACGTGAGAACGGTACACGTGTTTCGCTGACTTCCCATACCGACATATCGTTTTCCCATTGAAACAAATTGCTGGCATCATCTGGCTCCAATGCCCTTAAACTCACCGTCCCTTTTTGAATAAACATCCACCCGAAAATTGAGCCACTAAAATACGAAAAAAGCATTAAACAAGGCATCTCAACGGATGCAAAGTAATAGACATAAACTTTTTTAAACAAGCTAACTCATAAGAAATGACAATAAAAGTCGATCGAAGTAACTGTATGCTTTTCTGTTGAGATATACAGAATTACTTTGCAGATCAATTGTTACAAAGAGTTTATTGGTAAAAATATTCCTTCATACACTACAGTCACAGGGCCTTCAAGGATGATATTTGTGTATCGCTGTTGCTGCTTAGTAAATGAAACCTTGAACACCCCTCCCCTTGCCTTTAGTATAGTATCTTCTTCTCCAAACCAATGATGAACTGCCAGTGCTGCTGCTGTTATTCCGGTGCCGCATGAAAGCGTTTCATCTTCAACTCCACGCTCATAAGTCCTGACAAAAAACCCATCATCTATTCGCTGTATAAAATTGACGTTGATACCATGAGGGGCATATTTTGAATTGTTTCGCAGCTTACGGCCCTCGCTTACCACATCTAAATCTGACACATTGTCATGTTGCACTACTAAATGTAACGAACCTGTATCAGTTATAAAAGTATCAGCAGTGCTCTCAAAATGTGTTACATCCTGCATACTGAGCGAAACTTGATAGTTGTTATTCTCTATCGACAATATGTTTGCCTGGTGAAGACCATCTACCGCTTCAAAAATAGTCTGTTCAGCCACCAAGCCCTCTAAAAAGGCAAATACTGCCACAGTCCGGCCCCCGTTTCCACACATAGTGCCCTCAAAACCATCGGCATTAAAATAAACCATACGAAAATCAGCTGAACGGCTACTTTGCACCAAGATCAAGCCATCCGCACCAATACCTAACCTTCGGTCGCACATCAACGCAATAAACTTGTTATCAATAGTAAAAGAATTTCTCATATCATTGATGAGAATAAAATCATTCCCTGCTCCATGCATCTTTTTAAACGAAATTTCCATAACTTATGACATCATAAAACAACTACACTACAGCTCACTAATTAATTTGCCGGCGACTAATCTGATCTGATGAGTTTCCTTTTTCTTATTGCAATATTACTAAACCCAGTCATTTCAGTAGAGGATCGGCTCCAATTCGAATGCTATTTATTTAAAATGAGGTCGTTAATAATAGTTAACCAAATGCTGATAACTATATAACGGCTTGATTTTTGCATACAAATGTACGCTAAAGTGACGGAAAAATATCTGAACAAGTTGATATATCAATCACAGACTAATGGATGTATCGTACAAGCCAAGATAGGACGGTTAACATGTATTAACAGTATCCACAAAACTTTTAAAAACAACTATCGTTCTTTTGCTTAGAAATTGATAGATATTGTATCACATTTTATTTAAAAATTAATTTTAAAACAGATTAAATTTTGCGTAACCATGAAACAGAAACTTAGTAATCTCATCTTTGGTATTACAGGTGGTATCCTGGTTTTGGGTATCTTTCTTATTGTACATAAGGAACAACAGGCTGATGGTAATTTTTTACCTGATCCTATTGAAAGGCTTCATGTTCAGCCGGAAGGCTTAAATGTATATAGTGCTCGTTACGCATCTATTCCACAACAGATCAGTTTTGAAGATGCAGCAGAAAGCACGGTTAATGCAGTAGTTCATATACGTACAGAAATCAAGCAGCGTACTTCGTCATACGATGATTTCTTCGGGCCATTGCGTGAATATTTTTTCGACAGCCCGTATCATGGGGGTTCACGTAGTTTAGTAGGCTTTGGTTCAGGTGTAATTCTTTCGGATGACGGGTATATAGTAACTAATAACCATGTAGTAGAGGGTGCTGATCAGATTGAGGTTACATTCAACGACAGGCGAAAAATGCCGGCTGTCATTGTAGGCACCGACCCAAATACTGATATTGCCCTTATCAAGGTTGAAGCTCAAGAACTTCCATTTTTAGTGTTTGGCAATTCCGACCATGTAAAAGTAGGTGAATGGGTGTTGGCAGTTGGCAATCCCTTTAACCTGAACTCTACCGTCACAGCTGGTATTGTAAGTGCTAAGGCAAGAGATATCAATATCTTAGGAAAACGATCATCGGTTTACTCGTTCATACAAACAGATGCTGTAGTCAATAGAGGCAATAGTGGAGGGGCTTTAGTTAATACAGCTGGTGAGCTAATTGGCATAAATGCTGCTATTGCATCACATACAGGCGTATATGAAGGATACTCCTTTGCCATCCCTTCAAATATTGTCAAGAAAATTACCGACGACATCATCCGCTTTGGTGAGCCTCAACGTGCTTTTCTGGGTGTTGAAATACGGGAAATGGATCAGGAGTTGGCAAAACAAGTTGGCGAAAATGAGATAAAAGGGGTATATATTGCCAACGTACTGCCTCAGGGTGGCGCTGCACAAGCAGGTTTAGAAACAGGAGATGTCATATTGGAACTGAACCAACGTCCTGTAAACACATTATCACAACTGTTGGAGACAGTAGGTCAACACAGACCGGGCGATGAAGTTGAGGTACTAGTACTACGAAACCAAAAACCCAAAACCTATAAAGTAGTACTTAGAAATCAAGACGGCAATACGAAGGTGTTGAAAACGGAAGACGCTTTTTTCAATAAAGATCTGGGAGTTAAGCTTGCAAAGCTTAGCACTAAAGAACGACAAAAATATGGGATCTCTAATGGACTGAAAGTAGTAGAAGTACAGGAAGGGATCATGCAGCGTGGCGGGATATCCAATGGGTTTATCATTCTATCCATCAACAATCAAAAGATTGATAACAAAGACGACATCAGCAGAGCAATTAATAATACCCGTTCGAGATTTATTAAAGTACAAGGCATGTATCCGAATGGAATGAAAATAAGTTTTGAATTTTTAAATTAATTTTATGACTGATTTAGAACATTTTTAAATAAATTGCGTTTCTTAATAAAGGAAAAAGGGGAAAGGGATCCAATAACTCATTGTCATACATATATTTTTTCTTTCACATTTATTTACCAGAATACAATGGTGATCCGACAATATTGTCACAGAAGTAGTATTAAAATTAACTAGTTATATCATGAGGCAGCTAAAAATTACCAAGTCAATAACCAATCGTGAGAATGCATCACTTGATAAATATCTTCAGGATATTGGAAAAGAGGAGATGGTTACAGCCGATGAGGAGGTGGAGCTTGCCAGGAAGATAAAAACTGGCGACCAACAGGCCCTTGAGAGGCTTGTCAATGCCAATTTGCGTTTTGTAGTATCGGTAGCCAAGCAATATCAAAATCAGGGGTTGAGCTTACCCGATCTGATTAACGAAGGAAACTTAGGACTTATCAAAGCCGCAAGTCGCTTCGACGAGACCCGTGGCTTTAAATTTATTTCGTATGCCGTTTGGTGGATACGTCAGTCAATCCTGCAAGCTTTAGCCGAACAAAGTCGCATCATTCGACTGCCGCTCAATCAGGTAGGCTCACTCAATAAGATCAAAAAAGCAACCTCGAGATTGGAACAGGAGTTTGAACGTTTACCATCTACGGATGAGATAGCAGAAAAATTAGATATGCCTGAGCATAAGATAGAAAATGCCATGAAAATCAATACCCGGTATATCTCTATGGATGCTCCTCTGAAAGCTGACGACGATCAGGTGTTTCTTGATCTGTATGTCCCAGAAGACATAGAAGAAACGGACGAACCCCTGATGCGCGAATCATTAGGCCGTGAGATTCAACGATCCTTAGCTACATTGAGTGAGAAAGAACGTGATGTGATCAATATGTATTACGGCATCGGAATGAGTCATGGCTATACGCTTGAAGAAATTGGTGCCGAATTCGACCTCACACGCGAACGCGTCAGACAGATCAAGGAAAAAGCAATACGCAGATTGAAACATACTGCCCGAAGTACTTTGCTCAAAGCATACTTAGGACAATAGCATCTCATAAGCCGGTATCAGAAATGACCGGCTTTTTTTATGATCAGACAGTAGAAGTTCCATAGTAAAAGCAGCAATCAATCATCAGTATTTGTTAAACCTGGTGCCAAAGCTGTAGCTGATATAAAAATTCAAATACAACATCTGGTGATTGTCGTCATCCATCAGATGCAGGCGTTGGGGAAACCATGATACTATCACACCTGTTTCTACCGCTTTAATAGAGGTTCTGACTGCTCCAAACTCCATTGACAGTCCAAGTTTTGCATAGGCTCCAGGCACCAATCGCAATTCATTAATCCCTTTAGTAAAAGGTGCTCTGCCAAATATCTCCACCCAGGTATCTTTATCGCTAAATTTTTGTGTATCTAACACATAATCAAACTCATCATCAGAAGCAGGTACTACCTTGAACACATAAAGGTAATATGGTTTCTCGAACGCCAGGCTTGGTCCTGCCTCCCAAAGCCAATGAAGCTCTACACCACCCCAATACGGCTTTCGGTTGATCAGATTAGTAAACCCATAGCCGGCACGAAGCAAGCCCACATCATTCAGCTTCCCATACACAAACCGTTTGGCATTGGCATAATAAGGATTGATGAACTTCAACTGTTTTAATGAGATCAGGGTAGAAAGCTCAATACTCAGATTACGTGTTCTGAAAATTGTCGAACTGTATCCGGCACGAAAACCAAGACCAATTCCAGCCGAATGTATCATTCCAAAGCCCGAACGCTCATGCGAGTATATAATCATATCCTCCAAAGTATCGGGAGGCATCCAATCCTGAGCTGAAACCAGCACAGGTGACGCCAACGCAATAATACATATCAGCAGCAGCTTACGCATCTGTCTTTAAAAAAACAACCATAAAAATTATAGACCAATCAAATGTTCTTAGTACTTTGATTCTCTCTGATACTTGTGTACTTCCCCGTATGCAGCACATTTTTGTGAGGCACAAGATGAAAAGACAAAAGTCAAAACAAACAGGGTAATAAACAGTACAGCAATTTTTTTCATAATTTTACGGATTAATTTATCTCTTACGAACTCACAAAGTAACGGTTTTTTAGTCAAATCTTTGTTGTTAGTCCATGAAAATAATTTGTATGCATGCCATCAGACAGATCAACAGAACTCATTAAACCTGTTATTGATGACAGTTGGCTCAATCTGCTTCAACCTGAGTTTCAGGCGGATTACTTCTTTGAGCTCAAGCGTTTTTTAGTAGAGGAGCAAAAGCGATATACGGTATATCCACAAGGCAAGGATATTTTCAATGCGTTCAATCTCACTCCTTTACCTTCGGTCAAAGCTGTTATCATAGGACAAGATCCTTATCATGGCCCCGGGCAAGCACATGGCTTATGTTTTTCTGTTAAAAAAGATATCAAGCCTCCGCCCAGCCTGCAAAATATTTTCAAAGAGTTAAAAACCGATCTGGGATTTCAAGCTCCAGGACATGGGAATTTAGAGTCATGGGCTAAAGATGGAGTATTGCTACTGAATGCCATACTCACGGTACGTGCCGGCCAGGCCGGATCGCATAGAGAAAAGGGATGGGAACGATTTACTGATGCCGCAATAAAAGCCTTATCAGAATACCGGTCAGGCATAGTGTTTATCTTGTGGGGAAACTTTGCCATATCTAAGGAAAAGCTTATTGATACTTCCAAACATTTTGTCTTGAAAGCAGCCCACCCCTCTCCTTTCTCGGCTTCAAACGGATTTTTTGGATGCCAGCATTTTTCAAAAACAAATGAATTATTACTCAAAACGGGACTATTACCCGTGAACTGGGAAATCACAAGCTAAGATCACCGAATGAAACCACTTGTTTTTGCTACACATAATCAGGATAAACTAAATGAGATACAAGCTTTATTTCCTATAAGTTTTCAATTGATCAGTTTACACGATATAGATATCAGGGAGGAAATACCTGAAACGGCTTCCACGCTTGAAGGAAATGCCATTCAAAAGGTTCAGTATGTGTATAGGCGTGCAGGTATTCCTTGTTTTGCTGATGATACAGGATTAGAAGTAGAAGCATTAAATGGAGAGCCCGGTACTTACTCTGCCCGATATGCAGGTATGCATGCCAGCTATACCGATAATCTGAAGAAACTGATGTTGAAGATGAGCTCTCAAACCAATCGCAAAGCCCGTTTCAAAACAGTGATAGCTTATACCGATGGATATGTAACTAAAACTTTTGAAGGAGTGATTCAAGGTACTATCGCCACTGCTGCTTCCGGTAGAAACGGATTCGGCTACGACCCGGTCTTCATACCCGAAGGCTATAGCCAGAGTTTTGCTGAGATGGAAGCAAAGCTGAAAAACACTATCAGCCATAGGGCTATAGCTTTCAAAGAGTTTATCCTTTTCCTGACTTCTTGAAACGGAGGGCATCCTCTATTGCCATCCCAAAGAGATCAGCCATGCTTATCCCCATCACTGCTGCCTGTTGAGGCAGTATACTAGCTTGGGTCATGCCGGGTACAGTATTCACTTCAAGGAAATACAAGGCATCGGCCGCCAGAATAAAATCAAAGCGGACAAAGCCCCTGCATCCTATATGCCGGTATAACATGGCAGCAGTAGCCTTGATCTCTGTATCCATCTCTTCATCAATCTGAGCAGGAGTGATCTCGTCAGTCAAGCCGGCTGTATATTTTGCTTCATAATCAAAAAACTCCTTGATAGTAATGATCTCTGTTACAGGAAAGACCATCATACGGCCTTGAAATTCAAACACGCTGCATCCAAACTCTCTCCCATCAATAGCAGCCTCAACCAACACCTCTTCATCTTCTTTAAATGCCTTGCGTATAGCTTGTAGTAACTCATTTTTATGTGTAACTTTCGACACACCTACACTTGAGCCATTGCTATTGGGTTTGACAAACACCGGCAATCCAAGGCTATCTATTATAGCCTGTTCATTGATAGCTTGTTCGGAGCGTATCAAAATCTCATTCGACAAGGCTATACCGGTAGAGCTAACGATTTGCTTACACAAATATTTATTAAAGGTGGCGGCAGCAACAGCAGAGCTGCTTCCTGTAAAAGGCATATCCAGTATCTCTAAATATGCCAGCAGCTTCCCATCTTCTCCAGGAGTGCCATGTATGGCATTAAACACTGCATCAAATCGAACAGTTGACCCAGGCAACGGAAGCGAAAAATCAGTACGGCAAAGCTGAATCTCACTCCCATCAGCATCAGTATATACCCATGTATTGCCTTTCACAACAATCAGATAAGGTGTATATTTTGTCCGATCTAAGGTTTGGGCAACCATTTTCCCACTTTGAATGGATATCTCATATTCGCCCGAATCACCCCCACATATTACAGCGATATTTAGTGTGTTACCTTGAGATGTCATAGCTTTACTACACATTGAATGAAAACTGTATTTGATACTTCATAGCGTAAACGGCTCATAAAATATCAGTACTTTTGCTGCCCAACAAGCAATAAAAGTTGATTATTAACAGTTTTAGCCTGTACAACTTTCAAAAAAGCGAAATTAGAAATAAAATCCGGCTTTTCGGTATGATAAAATGTTAAGCTGATGAAAAAAATCCTCTTGCATGCGGTTCTTATATCTGTGCTTGCCGTACTGATAGTAATCGCTGCACTCTCTACTTTGGACAGGTACACCAGGCATGGTCAAGTTTTTGTCATACCGGATTTTGTAGGAGCGGATCATGGGCAAATCATTGATGATTATGGATCATCCTTTCAGTTTATCATTGTTGACAGTGTTTATGACAAAAGCTTGCCTGCCGGAGCTGTGATACAACAGGACCCTTTTCCCGGATCTAAAGTAAAACAAGGTCGCAACGTTTATTTTATCATAGTAGCCCAACAGCCCGAACAGGTAGTTATGCCTAATTTAATAAATCTATCTATACGTCAGGCCATTGTTTCTATAGAGACCGCCGGACTTGAAATAGATGAGCTTAGTTTTACCGGGCATTTTGCCCGTAATGCTGTCGTTGATCAAAAGTTTAACGGTATCTTTATCGAACCCGGGACCTTGTTATACAGAGGGTCAAAGATTGAATTGGTATTAGGTGATGGAGGCGAGCAGCCAATGGCAGTTTTTCCGCAGATATATGGTAAATCATCAACAGAAGCTAAACGATTGTTACATTTGGCCACTCTGAATGTCGGGCATGAATATTTTTTAGATGATTATGATACCTTGAATGGAAGAGTATTTAAAGTTGAACCTTATCTGCTGCCAGGCAATGAAGTCGAAGCAGCTAATATGATTACCATATGGTATAGATCGGTTGAAAAATTCGATTTTGAACAGTTCATAAACGACAGCCTGTACATCGAACAACCGGATGAAACAATGTATGAAAACAAAGATTTTGATTACTGATTTATGAGAACTACAGTCTTATTATATTTAAGCTTGCTATTGATTTTGCCGTGTTTTTCTAAACTGATGGCACAGGAACAGGTTTACGGTTTACAGGTCCAGCCATTGCTGCTCAAACACCAGCAGGAGTCAAACCGGCAAACCGAAGTAGAGACCCGACTATTGGAGTTACCTTTTTTTGAAGACTTTTCAACATATAAGATATATCCCGATCCTGAGAAATGGATGGATCGCCATGTGTTCGTCAATCAGGATTTCCCGCTTTACCCACCCAATACCGGCGCCGCCACTTTTGATGTGTTAGATGAATACGGATATGTGTACGAACATGCCAGCATCAATGGATTTATTGCCGATTATCTCACTTCATGGCCTATTCGTCTGGATTCCATGTTTATTGACCAGGCTCGTAAACTAGATCCATCCGATTCTTTATATTTAAGTTTTTTCTTTCAGCCACAGGGAAGAGGCGACAGCCCGGAAAGCGATGATTCATTAGTGCTGCAGTTTGGATATCCTTCAGGACAATGGATATTCGATCATATGGATTCTATCAGCTTTCCCGCTGCTTTGATACTAATTCAAACCGGTGCAGAACAAATCAATATGAACGATACTATCTGGGCACCGGAGGGCTGCGACACCAATTTATTTATGATCAGCGACCGGGTGTACACATGGGACGACGATATCACCATGCCGTGCGACAGCATCTTTGTCGAAGAAATTATATGGCGTACCGTATGGGCACATCAAGGGATGAGCATAGACGAGTTTAACGAAAGCGGAAACGAAAACAGCTATTTCAAACAGGTACTGATCCCAATCACTGATACAGTCTTTTTCTCAAAACAATTTCAGTTTCGCTTTTTCAACTATGCCAGTATTTCTTATCCTAACTCACCTGGCGATCAGGGAAATGCCGACCAATGGAATGTGGATTTTATCTATCTGAATGCAGACAGAAACGTATCTGATAAATATTACGACAAGCTTTGTTTCAGCGGGCGAGCACCCACATTTCTGAAAAGGTATGAATCCATGCCATACAGGCAATACAGGGTATCACCAATTGCAGCTACCAAGCCGGAGTTGAATCTACTTATTCTTAATTTAAGCAATGAAACCCTGAATACAAAATACATGTACAAGATAGACCAAATAGATGGCAGTCAGCCCTTTATTTACGATGGAGGGAATTGTAACCTGCATCCATTTTTTAGCGATGGGTTTCAAAGCTGCACCTCCGGCTGTGGCAAGAAACATGCCTGCCCGGACGTAAAATCCTTATTTGCATTGAATGTTGAGCAAGACACCGTCTCATTTATGACCTATCACTATATCAGCGATTCGGCCGGCAGCAATATATTGGTGGACTCCTTAGTATATCGGCAAGGCTTTTACAACTACTACGCCTACGACGATGGTACAGCCGAGATGGGCTACAATTTAGAGCCAACCCATTCTTATCTCGCTTATCAGTTTACCCTTGCCACCCCCGACACTTTGAAAGCGATTCATATTTTCTTCAATAAGACCTTGGGAATGACCAATGATATGCGTTTCGATCTGATCGTATGGAATGATCGCAATCAACATCCTGATGAGATTGTGTACAGGAAGGAGGATCAACGACCTCAATTCAGCGAGAATTTGCTTGGGTTTGCAACTTATAAATTAGATCAGCCGGTGATTCTAAGTGGAAATTTTTACATTGGCCTGATGAAAAAAGACCCGGGTAATCTGAATATAGGTCTTGATCGGGTGAATAACAGCCGGGCATATTTATTTTATAAAATAGGTGAGCTTTGGGAGCCAAGTCAGATTGATGGCGCACTGATGATGCGACCGGCTTTTGGCTCGGGTGAGTTTATTGGGATAACCGAAACTAAGCAAACTCATTTTATAAGTCATCATCCCAATCCGGCCAACACACATATCCAATTGGAATTGCACGACAGCCGGATACAACCGGAAATCATTCAGCTGATTGATCTTACCGGACGTATTAATTTAGAAACAAGATGGAACGAAACCATTGATATTTCTGATTTAAAAACCGGCTTGTACATAATCAGGATATACGACAGAAACAAAAACACTGTGTATCAGTCTAAAGTGCTGATCACCCCTTAAGAATGATGGAAGCATATCCCGAAATGCTGCATGATGAGCCTACTGATGAGAACAGTGAGTTGTATGAGCATTTTCGAATAGTGGTTGACAAAAGACAGTCCACATTACGGATTGACAAATTTTTGCTTAACCGATTAGAAAATATTTCAAGGAACAAAATACAACAGACCGCCAAGGCAGGTAATATCCTTGTCAACGATCAAGCTGTAAAATCCAATTATAAAGTCAAGCCTGAAGATGTGATCACGGCTGTTTTCAGCTATCCACCCCGTGAGGTTGAAATAGTTCCGCAGGCTATTCCGCTTGATATTATCTATGAAGATGATTCAATTTTAGTACTCAACAAGCAACCAAATTTAGTGGTTCATCCCGGACACGGAAATTTCAGTGGTACATTGCTGCACGCTTTAGCCTATCATTTTCAAACTTCCCCATATTATATTCCTGAGAACGGATGTGGCTATTTAGTTCATCGCATTGACAAGGATACTACCGGGCTGATGGTCATTGCCAAAGATGAGATCAGTCAAGCGAAGTTAGCGCGTCAGTTTTTTGAGCGGACGGTAGAGCGAACCTATCAGGCTATAGCCTGGGGTGTGCCCGAGCCGGCAAACGGCACTATTACAGGCCATATCGGACGCAGCACAAAAGACCGTAAGATGATGGCCGTCTATCCCGATGGTTCATACGGCAAAGAAGCCATCACCCATTATTCATTATTGGAAAATCACGGATACATAAGTCTGTTGGAATGCAGGTTACAGACAGGACGAACCCATCAGATCAGAGTTCATTGCAAATATATTGGACACCCTTTGTTTAACGATGCATGGTATGGAGGAAACACCATAGTTAAAGGAACTATTTTCAGTTCGTATCGTCAGTTTATCGATAATTGTTTTAAGCTTATACAACGACAAGCCCTGCATGCCAAATCATTAGGCTTTATTCATCCTGTCACCCAACAGGAACTGCATTTCGATTCGGAGCTACCGGAAGATATGCAGCAAGTATTGCAAAAATGGAAGACTTATACCGGTAATCGTGACTGAGTTACTCCATTAATATGCTATGATAAATTTCAGATTCTTCTCAACTAAGCGGTCGTTGATGCGTATGATATAGGCGCCTTTTACCGGATTATACAACTGAATCTGTAACTGCGACCCGGTACGCCGGGCATAAAAAGCGACCTGACGTCCTGACAAATCATGTATGGAAATCTCCGGTTCATCAGTCAGATCTACTCCAAAACTCATCGTAAAACTGCCATCAGCCGGATTAGGAAAAAGAAAGGGCAAGACTGAAATATACGCTTTTCTGTACAGTGTGTCTATATATTGTGTACCATGTGCAATAAGCCGGACATCATAATCACCATATTGCTGATACAGTATTTGTTCCGGTTCTTTTTGTATGCTGTTTTCCGGCTTACCACCAGGGAAATACCATTCATACTGCTCAATTTTACCTTGAGATGTATTCTCAAAGTTGACATATTGATTGATAGCTATTTCCCGGCGTTCGGCCTCAAAGCCGGCTTCCACATATAAGGTGTCGGAACCTATTCCGTTTAAAAATGTGATACCGCTATCATTTGGGTCTAACCATGGCTTTAACTGATGTATCGCATCATTGGCGTTGTCAGTCCAGGAAGAACTGAACTTCCCATAGAAGTCATAACCAGTCAGGTTGTTACAAGAAGATGTTCCTCCTGTCAGCAGCCCGATAATTCGTCCATTATTATCGAACAATGGAGAGCCGGATGATCCTCCTTCGGTTACACCATGTCCGTTTTCGGTAGAACTCCAGTTCACACGCCAGTACATAGCCGATGGATCATCGCTTATATACCCATAATTACTTGAAGCAGGTGTTGTAGAATAGCTAGAGATTTTTTTTAAATCCCCGTCGGGATGATGGATACCTACACCAGTCTCTCCTATAGCTTCTTGAAGCGACCAGCCATTAAAATATGCATTGTATGACAAGGGAACCTCCTGAAGCAATTTCAACAGTTTAAAGTCGGAGCCCTGGTCGGTTCCCGAAACAGCTTTAGCAACCAATGAAGCGCCGGTAAGCGAAACTATGGCGGGCTCCCATAGTGGCTTGTCGCAATCAGGGCTTTCGTAGTTAAAAGCAAAAACCCATTGTTTATAATCTGTAGTGGAAGAATATTCACCACAGTGGTTAGCTGTCAGCAAATATGGAAACCGGTCAGCCAACGCATTATTGATCAAGGAGCCACTGCAATAAAACTGTGCCGAACCTTGTTTAACGATGATTCTAACGACACCCCTTTTTTGTTGTTGCCACTCCACCCCTTCTTCACAGTTGATATTGACCTGACAAGAGCCCGAAGTGCCAAAACCTAAGCCTGACTTAGAAGGAAACAATAAACCTACTTCGTTAATACTGATATTATAATCAGTGGAATGTATGGATGTCTCAAACTGTAGTCTGAGTGTTTGCGTTTGTATAGGATGTATGGCAAAAGCACCCTCGTTCGGATTACTCAAAACGGTATAAGCTCCATACATCTGATCCAGATCATCGTATAAAAACAATCTGCCATACTCACCCGGCTGAAACATATCAAAATACAATCCTATTCCACCATTATCTTCTGCCGATAGCTCAATAGTCCAAATTTTTATGCCTGCTTCCGGTAAGATGATCCAGTTGCCATACGTATCGGAGTTGATAGCTACTTCAGTTGTTGTGCCTATCATAGGAAGGAAAATCTCTGAGACAACTTGTGGATCTGCCCTCAAATCCTGACGAGCTATTTCTATCGTTTCAACTGGCCAGCCCGAATCGAAAGGAAATGGAGCTAAACTCTCTGTAAACTGTCCTTTTGTGGAAAGACAACAACATATCAAACCATAAAAAATGATAAAATATTTTACAGAACTGGTTACATCAAGTTTCATAGGAGGAAAATTAAAAAGCGAAAATAAGGATTGTTAGCGAACGAAAAAAGAGGTGTGCATCATTTTGGGCAAGGAATCATTTGAAATAAGGTATTTTTGCAAAAATCATATGCCATGATAGTCATAACAGGTGCCGCAGGATTTATTGCCAGTGTAGTTGCAGGACTTTTAAATCAGGAAGGATATACCGAACTAGTCCTTGTTGATGATTTTAAAAAAGCTGCTGCTACGGCTAAGACACCCAATTATATCCATAAACAATACTCTTTATTGGTTGAACGGGAAGAGTTTCCTTCCTGGCTTCAGACACATGCCGATGCTATCAGTTGGGTCATCCATCTTGGGGCACGAACCGACACCACCGAGTTCGATCAAGAGATATTCAATCATCTCAACCTCAACTATTCCAAGACCTTATGGAAGCTTTGTACTCAGTTTCAGATTCCGTTGATCTATGCTTCTTCGGCAGCTACTTACGGCTTAGGCGAAAACGGGTATAGCGATACACACGATATCGTAGATTCACTCAAGCCTCTCAACCCATACGGACAATCAAAAAATGATTTCGATGCATGGGCTCTTCAGCAGGAGCATCCTCCGTTTTGGGCCGGACTAAAGTTTTTCAATGTATATGGGCCTAACGAGTTTCACAAAGGCCGGATGGCATCAGTGGTTTTCCATGCTTATCACCAAATCAACGCACAAGGCTTTATTAAACTTTTCAGATCACATCGCACGGATATAGCCGATGGACAACAAAAGCGCGATTTTATCTATGTCAAAGATGTGGCTACCCTTATCCTGTTTATGCTCCAAAACAATGTCCCTTCCGGTTTATATAATGTGGGCACCGGTCAAGCACGCAGCTTCCTTGATCTGGCAAAATCAGTATTCAATGCCTTGGGAAAAGAAGAACACATTCAATTCATTGATACACCCTTAGATATCCGTGATAAATACCAGTATTTCACTCAGGCCGAAACGAATAAGCTTCGCCATACAGGATATCAATCCGCTTTCACTTCATTGGAAGATGGTGTCAGAGAATACGTACAGCAATACCTTATCCCATCAAAGTATTTTTAAGATAATACCCTGTTTAACAACAGGCTAAGTCAAATCGCCATAGATTATCTGAACCACTTTACCTAAGTAACTGGTCATCTACTTTTTTGATAAATATTCAGAGCAGTAATCACAAACTTGATTCAGATAAAATTGCATTTCAATTTTATTCACTAATTTAGCCTAAACTTATTGATCAATCAGCAATATTTTTTATTTTCATTTTTGGTTGCACTAATAGGGTATTTCAAAGCTTATTTCTTTTTGATTGGGCAGGCCATTTCCTTGTCAAATTCAACCGTTAACTGAATTACCGTTAAGCAATTCACAATGCCGAATTATTTTTGCAGTCTCAATTGGTTGGTTGTTTAAATAAGTTCGAACTAAATGCCCTTGAGGTGCCGGTTGTTTTTGTTGTTTTTTACAACCCGCAAGATCCTCAAGGGCATTCTTCTTTTCAAGCTGTTTCCCGTATTTTCTTCTTCTGTTTTTGATCTGATTTGTTCACCGGATAAGTAATAGTATTTTCTTTACTTTTGCGGTGGCTGTTTTGATCAGCTTTTTCAAGAGAGTATTTTATTCACAACACTTATGACAAAGACTGAAGAATTAACACGTATGGCTTCACAGGTCAGGCGTGATATAGTACGTATGGTTCATGCCAATCAATCGGGGCATCCGGGCGGTTCATTAGGATGTGCTGATTTGTTGGTAGCTTTATATTTCGACCATCTCCGGATCAATTCCGCGTCTTTTTCTATGGACGGACATCAAGAAGACTTGTTTTTTCTTTCCAACGGACATATCAGTCCGCTTTTTTACAGTGTGTTAGCCCGTAAGGGTTTTTTTCACTTGAGTGAATTAGCTACTTTCCGTGTGATACACAGCCGCTTACAAGGTCATCCAACTACTCGTGACGGGCTTCCAGGGGTTCGTGTTTCAAGTGGTTCATTAGGACAAGGGCTTTCGGTAGCTATTGGAGCAGCATTAAGCAAGAAGTTGAATAAGGACCCTTATTTAGTATATGTATTGATGGGTGATGGCGAGCAACAAGAAGGGCAGGTGTGGGAAGCCGCTATGTATGCAGGAAGTAAAAAAACTGATAACCTGATTGCCATCATTGATTATAATGGGCAACAGATTGATGGACCAGTTGATCAGGTGATGCCATTAGGAAATTTAGAAGCTAAATACAAGGCCTTCGGATGGTCGGTCATCCCATTCAATGGCAACGATATGGAAGAAATACTACGAACACTTGAGGCAGCCCGTCAACAAGCATTCAAAGGGCAGCCCCAACTGCTGTTGATGCATACTGAAATGGGCTATGGAGTAGATTTTATGACAGGTACCCATCATTGGCACGGCATTGCACCCAATGACGAGCAATTGGCAAGAGCATTGGATCAACTTGAAGAAACCTTAGGCGATTATTAAACGAACTGTGGCATGAATCTAACAATTATAAATCATCAGGACACCCGGTCAGGATTTGGAGCCGGTTTATTGGAAATTAGCAGACAAAATCCTGATGTAGTCGGTTTAGTAGCCGATCTGACAGGCTCATTAAAAATGGATGCGTTTAAAGAAGCCTTTCCAGATCGATTTTTTCAGACTGGCATAGCTGAAGCCAATATGATGGGAATAGCGGCTGGGATGACCATAGGCGGTAAGATACCTTATGCAGCCACTTTCGCCAATTTTGCTACCGGAAGATCATACGATCAGATACGGCAATCAATTGCCTATTCAGCTAAGAATGTAAAAATATGTGCTTCGCACGCAGGCCTTACCTTAGGTGAAGACGGGGCTACACATCAGATATTGGAAGACATAGGATTGATGAAGATGCTGCCGGGAATGACAGTCATTGTACCATGCGACTATAACCAGACCAAAGCTGCTACTATGGCAATTGCTTCCTATCAGGGACCGGTCTATCTTAGATTCGGAAGGCCCAAAGTACCTAACTTCACATTAACCGACAAGCCCTTCATCATCGGTAAAGCCGATCTTTTGGTCGAAGGATCGGATGTAACTATTTTTGCCACAGGGCATATGGTTTGGCAAGCCTATCTTGCCCTAAATGAACTAAAAGAAAAAGGTGTTTCTGCTGAGCTGATCAACATTCACACTATCAAACCTTTGGACACCGAAGCTATCATAGCCTCCGTACAAAAGACCCGTTCTGTGGTTACAGCTGAGGAACATCAACGGAACGGTGGCTTAGGTGATAGCATCGCTCAGGTTTTAGCACAACAGCTACCAAGCCCACAGGAATATGTAGCAGTGAACGATCAGTTTGGTCAAAGCGGCAAGCCCGAAGAGCTGTTAAAAGTTTATAAACTGGATTCACATGCTATCGTACAGGCTGCCTTAAAAGCCGTAGAGCGAAAGCAACAGCTTTAAACCCAACCATTCCCCATGCGAATTTATCTGATAGGATACATGGGTGCAGGCAAAACAACCCTGTCGAAAAAAATAGCCAATTTGTTGGGATACAACTATATTGATCTCGACCAAATGTTCGAGGAGAGGTACAAAATTGAAATTGATTCGTTTTTTAAGAAATACGATGAAAAGGCATTCAGAAATATTGAAAGCCAACTTTTAAAAGAGACTGCCTCACTGAATAGTGTAGTCATAGCTACGGGGGGAGGTACACCTTGTTATCACGACAATATGAGTTGGATGAACCAACACGGTATCACTGTTTATCTGAAGATGCATCCCAGGAGTTTGTTTAAGCGACTGATCCTTTCCAAGAAGAAACGCCCTTTGGTACTTTCTCACCGGCCAGCTGAGTTATTACTATTTATCAAAAACCATTTGGTTGAGCGAAACAAATTTTATAATCAAGCTGCTATCATCATTAAAGGAGAGGACATTGACCCGTACGATCTCCACCAACGTATTCTCAAGTTTCAGGAGCGCAACTAAGTCTATGTTAGTTGCATAACAAGGGCTTTCAGAAATAATTATCTATTAAAGCATCTAATAATTTTGATATGTTGGTAAGTTCATATACTTTCGTATCATTAAACTTAAATTCAATCCATATGAAAAAAACAATTTTTACTCTTTTGTACAGCTTAATGGCTGTTGTTGTGATGGCCGGTGGCATAGTGACCAACACTAATCAGAGTGCCAGTTTTATACGCAATCCTGCTCGTGATGCGTCTCTTGGCATTGATGCAGCCTATTTTAATCCGGCTGGTCTCAGTTTTCTGCAAGATGGCTTTCATCTGTCGTTAAACAATCAGTTTGTAACGCAGCTACGGCACATTCAAACTTCTTTTCCGGGTTTGAACACCAGCGAATTTGAAGGGCCTGTTTCAGCTCCTTTATTCCCATCGGCTTATGCCGTTTATAAGAAGAATAAGTTTGCTTTTGCTTTGGGATTCAATCCAATAGGCGGAGGTGGTAGTGCCAAGTATGAAGACGGCCTACCTTCGTTTGAGATGCAGGTTGCCTCGCTCCCAGCCGCCCTCAGTGCAGCAGGTATCCCCACATCAGGGTATAGCTTTGATACTGAGTTTGAAGGCAGTTCGATTTATTATGGACTTCAGGCCGGCATAAGCTATCAGCTGAGCGATATAGTAGCCGTGAGTATAGGAGCCCGATATGTGATGATTGATAATAAATATGAAGGCTATTTGCGTGATATTAAGATCAATCCGGTGTTTCCCGTATTAGGTTATTCAGGTTCTATGGTTTCTGCCCCCTCCTTCTTCACTAATATGGCTGGCCTGTTTCAAGGTCTGGCTGGTGTAGCAGGCATGTTACAGCCTTTGGTTGATGGAGGCGGAGCAAATCTCACATTAGAACAAGCTCAGTCAATGGGATACCTCACTGCCGAACAAGTGGCCAGCATAGCCGGTGGGTTTGCTATGATAGATCCACAAATTGACCCTATGATGCTTAATATAGCTCAGATACAGGGAGCTTATACAGCAGCTACACCTGCTTTTCAACAACAACAAATTGCTATGAACGCTAATGCAGAAGCTACTGGCGATAAACAAGTTGACGCTACCCAAAGCGGAACAGGAGTAGTACCTTTCATTGGTGTTGCCCTTAATTTTGAAAAGGTTAACTTTGGTATCAAGTATGAGCACAAAGCTGCAATAAAAATTAAGAACGACACCAAGAGAGATGATGTAGGTATGTTTCCTGATGGTGCTGAAATACCGAGCGACATACCTGGATTGCTTACCTTAGGCCTCTCTTACCGGCCTACAGACAGGATAACCCTAAGCGCCGGATACCATACTTATTTTGACAAAGCTGCCAACTACGGTAAGATGTTGGATGGGAAATATGTGGAAAACAAAGAAGTTATTGCCCATAACTTATGGGAGTTTGCTTTTGGAATTGATTTTTGGGTCAGCGAAAAATTTATGCTTAGTGCCGGATATTTAGTAACTGAGACAGGTGCTACCAAAGCTTATCAATCCGACCTGAATCATAGCTTGTCCACATTTAGCTTTGCAGGAGGATTGCTTTTCAGAGCAACCGAAAAAATTGATCTTAACTTAGGTGCCCTACGCACTTTCTATTCACCCACAGTGAAAAACTTTGGCTCTTATGGTGAAACTTATAGCAGAAAATCATTATCGTTGGCAATAGGTATCGACTTCCATTTCTAATCATAAATATTGATTCAAACACAACGCCTTTCCTTTTTGGGTAAAGGCGTTTTTTTATACTGTTTTGGTATATAAAATGATCTTCCCATCTTATTTTTAAGCCGACCTCCTAAAACTAACTTCCCTTTTCCTATGTTTTATTGGACAGACAGAAGCAGTGAACTATGCTGCACTACTTGGTAATATGCAGTGCTTTTTTGCATCGTTAGTAAGCCTGATTCTATTGCAAAACTCTTTTACTTTACGTTGTACTCAAACGCATTACAATACGGGTTTCAGTTTCAAAAAAACCGTGCTGTTATTATATTATTATATATAATCATTTTAAATTAGGGTTGCTTTCTAATCATCTCTCAAAACAAGCCGGCTTTTTATCTACCTTTGTTCAATAATTAACAATGAAAAGATTGAACTAGTATAACTATTTGATTAACTGAAATATATCATTATGAAAGATACACCTATTGCCTATGAAAAAGTTCAGGAAGCCGTTCGATTATGCGGTATTCGTGAAATTGGTAAGGCCTCTATTCGTGAAATTAAGAAGTTAGTTGATGTTATTGAAGAGCTAACGGCTAGTCGTTTCATCCGCATGGAGATGGGGATACCCGGTTTACCTCCTGTTCGACTTGGTGTTGAGGGTCAGATAGCTGCTTTGAAAAAAGGTGTTGCCGCTCTTTATCCTGATATACAAGGCGTAGCCGAATTAAAAAGCGAGACATCCCGTTTCGTCAAACTTTTTATGGACATAGACGTCAGCCCTGAGGGTTGCATCCCTACAGTAGGTTCTATGCAGGCAGGCTTCGTATCCTTCCTGACTATGAGTCGTATTCATGCAGACCGCAATACAGCTCTGTTTATTGATCCTGGATTCCCGGTACATAAACAACAACATCATGTATTGCAAATCGCATATGAAACCTTTGATGTGTATGAATACAGAGGTGAAAAGCTACGCACTAAGTTAGAAGAGATTCTGTCCAAAGGGACTATCAGTTATATACTGTATTCCAATCCCAATAATCCGTCGTGGATATGCTTTACCGAGCAGGAATTGCAGATCATAGGTGAGTTAGCCAATAAGTACGATGTAATTATCATGGAGGATCTGGCCTATTTCGGTATGGATTTTCGTCAGGATTACAGCCGGCCGGGACTTCCACCTTTCCAGCCTACTGTAGCCAGATATACCAACAACTATATTTTGTTTATCTCCAGTTCCAAGGCCTTCAGCTATGCAGGTGAGCGAATAGGTATGATGGTGATATCTGACGAGCTGTTCAACAGGCGTTTTCCCGATCTGAAACGGTTTTATCCCAACGATCTGTTAGGACATACCATCATTTTTGGCTCTTTATACCCGCTAAGTTCGGGCACCTCACACTCAGCACAATATGGACTGATCGCTATGTTGAAAGCAGTTAACGATGGCCGGTTTAACTTTGTTGAAGAAGTAAAGGAATATGGTGAGAAAGCAAAGATCATGAAAAAGTTGTTTACTGACAACGGCTTTAAAATAGTTTACGACACTGATGTAGACAGACCTATAGCTGATGGATTCTACTTTACCTATTCTTATCCGGGATTTACAGGCGTTGAACTGTTAGAGAAAATGTTATACTATGGTATCAGCGCCATCTCGTTAGACATCACCGGCAGCGAGCGCCATGAAGGCATACGGGCATGTACTTCACTGATTCAGCGAGACCAGTTTGATGACTTGGAATACCGGTTAAAGAAATTTCACGAAGACCATCCCTTATAAAAACCGAAGCCTCATATGAAGTGTATGAAAACCATAAAAAAGGCATCTTCTTATTGCTTATTTATACTCTTTATAAATTGCTTATTTAAAGGCAAGAAGGTCGCTTTTATACAGGTTTTAACGGCTTTTGTTTCGTAATTTTGTAGCAGAAGAAAAAAATCATTAAAATAAAAATATTATGGCAAAAATAGTAGGAGCGATAGTGGTGGACGAGCAAAAATGCAAAGGATGTGGCGTTTGTGTTCCAGCCTGCCCTTTCGCAGTTATTGAGCTATCGGAAGAAGTAAATGGTAAAGGGTACCATTTTGCATATATGCATTATCCGGAAGGTTGTACTGGGTGCATGAATTGTGCCATTGTGTGTCCTGACGGGGTTATTACTGTTTACAGAACAAAAGTTTAACAATAAAGTAAAGAAAGATATGGGTGAATTGAGATTAATGAAGGGTAATGAGGCATTAGCCGAGGCTGCTATACGCGCTGGTGTAGATGCCTATTTTGGTTATCCTATCACTCCTCAATCGGAAGTGATTGAATATCTGATGGCTGAAAAGCCAGAAGAGCGGACAGGCATGGTAGTCCTTCAGGCCGAGAGTGAGTTGGCTGCAATCAACATGGTATATGGTGCTGCCGGTGCCGGAAAAAAAGTAATGACATCATCCTCAAGTCCGGGCGTCAGTTTAAAGCAAGAAGGCTTGTCCTATATAGCAGGAGCCGAGCTGCCATGCGTATATGCCAACGTAGTCAGAGGCGGCCCGGGATTAGGAACTATACAACCTTCACAAGCTGATTATTTTCAAAGTGTGAAAGGCGGAGGACATGGCGACTATAAACAAATAGTGCTTGCTCCGGCATCGGTGCAGGAAATGGCCGACTTTGTCAAGTTAGGATTTGAATTAGCGTTTCAATACAGGATAGCTGTGCTGATACTGTCCGATGGAGTGATAGGTCAGATGATGGAAAAGGTAGAGTTGTTCGAGCAGATGCCTCGCATGTCGGATGATGAAATTGCAGAGAAGTATCCATGGGCTGTTACCGGCAAGAAAAAAGGAGCCGAGCGCACCATTATCACTTCTTTAGATTTAGACTCCCGCAAGATGGAAGAGCATAACCATCATCTGCAACGAAAATATGCCGAGATAATTGATAAAGAAGTACGCTACGAACTCATTCAATGCGATGATGCCGAGTACATCATTGTTGCGTATGGGTCGAGTGCAAGGATCGCACAGAAGACCATTCAGTTAGCCCGTGAGAAGGGGATCAAAGTAGGGTTGTTACGTTTAATTACACTCTTTCCGTTTCCAAATGTTCAGATACAGGAACTATGCAAACGAGGGATCAAAGGATGGTTAGCCGTTGAAATGAGTGCCGGTCAAATGGTAGAAGATGTGATGTTAGCTGTGAACGGAAACGGAAAAGTAGCTCACTACGGACGATACGGTGGAATAGTACATACACCTGAAGAGGTACTACAAGCTTTGGAAGAAAAAATTATAGGAGAATAAGTCATGTCAACAATCACATTAGAAGATATTATTAAGCCGGAAAATCTGGTCTATAAAAAGACGGAACTACTTACTGATAACGTGATGAGCTATTGTCCGGGATGCGGACATGGCACAGCTCACCGTATCACTATGGAAGTTATTGAAGAGTTCGACTTAGAAGAGAAAACCATAGGTATTGCGCCGGTCGGATGCTCTGTTTTAGCCTATGAATTTATGAATATTGATATGATACAGGCAGCTCATGGCCGTGCGCCTGCTGTTGCCACAGGTATCAAAAGGGTTTATCCCAATAAGATAGTATTCAGCTATCAGGGTGATGGCGACTTAGCCGCTATAGGTACAGCCGAAACTATACACGCATGCAACAGAGGTGAGCGTATAGTAATCATCTTTATCAATAATGGAATATACGGGATGACGGGAGGGCAAATGGCACCTACTACCCTACCGGGTATGATATCGTCCACATCACCCTACGGAAGAGTAGTAGAAAGCATGGGGAACCCTCTGAAAATAACAGAATTAGTAGCGCAGCTACCCGGAACTTACTTCGTCACCCGACAAGCAGTACACACCCCGGCAGCCGTACGAAGAACAAAAAGAGCCATAAAAAAGGCATTTGAGAATCAATTGACTAATAAACCAGGACTTTCCTTTGTCGAAATTGTATCCAACTGCAACTCAGGATGGAAGATGACACCGGTTGACTCAAACATTTGGATGGAAGAAAATATGTTCCCCTATTATCCACTCGGAGATATCAAAGTTGATGGTGAATTGGTCAAACAAAAGTAAATCACAAAAAGTATAACTATGACTGAAGAACTTATCATAGCAGGATTTGGAGGACAAGGAGTTCTCTCTATGGGTAAAATATTGGCATACAGTGGTATCATGCAGGATCAGGAAGTAGCATGGATGCCATCATATGGCCCCGAAATGCGTGGTGGCACAGCCAATGTGATTGTGATCGTAAGCGATGAAAGGATCAGTTCGCCCATACTCACAAAATTTGATACAGCCATCATATTGAATCAACCGTCAATGGATAAATTTGAAGAAGCTGTAAAGCCAGGTGGGGTCCTTTTGTATGATCCTAACGGGATCACAAGACATCCTACCAGGAAAGACATCAATATCTATCAGATTGAAGGTGCTCAAATAGCAACGGAAATGGGAAATACTAAGATTTTCAACATGATAGTACTAGGAGGTTATCTGAAAGTCAAACCCATCGTCCAACTTGAAAACGTACTTAAAGGTTTGAAAGAATCTTTGCCTGAACGCTATCATCACCTGATACCAATGAACGAGCAAGCATTGAATATGGGTATGAAACATGTGCAGGCAGCTCATTTGAATAATTAATACTATAGTCCTAATATGGCTTTGTAATCATATTTTTAATTGAATAGAGCCAAAACCATTACCTAAGCCTGCTCCGAGCTTCTCGAAGCGGCTTTTTTTTGTTTATTTGTGCCATGGATCAGAAACTAAAACAATTGTTGGACGAAGCGTATCATACCTACAATAATCCTGAATTTATTGCAGACGACCCTATTCAAATCCCACATCAATTTCAACAAAAGGAGGATATTGAGATTTCCGGCTTCTTAGCAGCTATTTTAGCATGGGGACAACGTAAGACCATCATTAAAAAGGCTGAAGAACTGATCCATCTGATGGATGGAAAACCGTATTATTTCATCACAACAGCAAACGAAAAGGACTATAGGTTGTTCTATGATTTCAGACATCGAACATTTAATGGAGACGACTGTGTAAGCATTTTATTGGCTATAGCTCATCTGTATAACAATTTGGGTGGTTTAGAGCAGGTTTTCACTCAGGGATTTCGTACAGGAGGCGCCTATACCGCTATCAATAGTCTGTTTGATGAGATATTTAAGCTGCCACATCTGAAGCGTACTCAAAAACATATCGCACGTCCTTCACAGGGATCGGCAGCAAAACGCATCAATATGTTTCTACGGTGGATGGTACGTAAGGATGATAAAGGAGTGGACTTTGGCTTGTGGAATGGTATCAGTACGGCAGAACTCGTTTGTCCGCTTGATCTCCATTCAGGCAGAATGGCCAGGCAACTTGGATTATTGACCCGAAAACAAAACGATTGGAAAGCAGCTATTGAACTTACTCATAAGCTAAAAGCCTTTGATCCTATTGACCCGGTAAAGTACGATTTTGCACTTTTTGGAGCCAGCATGTACCAACACAAACCTATATCAGAAAAGAACCTGTAAGTTTACTAATATCAACACAGTATGAAAAAGCTATTGTTGTCGTTTATAGTTGCTGTTATCTTCAGTGTACCAAGCTACTCCCAATCTTCGGATTATGCCTATTCCACTTTTATACAGTCCGATTTTGAGCTCCCGTTTCGCATCCTATGGCCTATGGATTTTGACAGCACTGCACAATATCCTGTGCTGTTGTTTTTACATGGAGCAGGAGAGAGAGGCAGCGACAATGAAAAACAGTTAATGCACGGAGGAGATTATTTCACAGTTCAGAACTTGACCAACACTGCTCCATTGATAGTCATTTTTCCTCAATGCCCTGAAGATCAGTATTGGGCAACAGTGCATATAGAGATTTCCAAAGACGGTAGCAGAGATTTTCAGTTCACTCCAGATCGAGGGCCGGGAGCAGCATTACAGTCTGTATTGCACCTGATCGACAGCCTGCTGCTTCAACCTTGGGTTAATCCTTCACGGTTCTATATTGGAGGTTTATCTATGGGCGGGATGGGAACATTAGAACTGATCTATAACCGGCCACAGACCTTTGCCGCCGCATTCGCCATCGCAGCTGGTGGTAATGAGATCATACTCACTCAAAAAATATCCGATACCCCTTTGTGGCTCTTTCACGGAGAAGCAGATAATATCGTCCCTTCACAGTTTTCAGAAAAATTGTTTCTTCGTTTGCAAGAACAACACTCTCATGTTTTGATGACATTATATCCAGATATAGGGCATAATGCATGGGATCAGACATTTAGCAGTACTCACCTCTTGTCATGGCTGCTCAGCAATGCACGAGAAGGTTCAAAATGAAACCAATCAGATGAAACATAGTATGAAAAGCTTCTACTGTATGCTGTTATCCTGTTTATTAGCTGTAAGTGTTTCTTTTCAGGTTAGGGCTCAACCCATTATATTTGAAGATTTTAAAGTCGTACAGCTTGCGAAAGACTTCCAACATATGGCTAATCCGGTTTTTTCATCTGATGCCAGTATATTATATTTTGAAGCAGGCACTCCGAGCCTAAGTCAGATCATGGGCATAGGTTTAGAAGAACCGGATTTTGTGTTTCAATTATCTTCGGATAAAGACAAACTGCATATGCCTGCTCCTCATCCTGATAACGAAAGGATGATAGCTGTTTCCCAATTTTCAGGCAAACATAAGGTGCATATAATATCTTCAAACACATCCGGCTTAGATAAAATACTGACACGAAAAGTTGAGCTGCTTTGGCCTGCTTTCAATTCGTCGGGAAACCTTTTAAGTTTTGCCGGGAAACAAGAAAATAATACGCATTATCAACTGATGACGTATGATTTTGTGTACGACAATTTAAATCTGCTCACTTCTTCAAACCAGGATATTGCTTATCCAAGATGGTCGCCTTCAGGAAGTTATATCAGTTATCATCATTTAAATGAATATGGCAGATCAGCTGGGAATATCCAAATCGTTTATTGGGACGGCCTCCCATGGAAAACCATACACAATGACAGTTTATCGCTGTCGGACGCTTGCTGGGGAAAAAGCAAACAAAAGATCATTTGCACTGCCTATGGCTCAACAGGTTATTGGCTGCTGATGATAAATATACAGGACGGCTCGATACGACCATTGGTATTCAGCAAAAACGAGATCAAAACGCCAGCCTGGTCGCCGGATAGCGAAAAGATAGCATTTATACTACAAGATGACCATAGCAGAACCAAACTGTATGTATTGTTTCTCAACTAAGTTAATCAATCCGCTATGAATATTGTAGGTTGAAATCAATCTGTTGATCCTACATATCGTAATGAGTGTGATGTGTCAGCAGGAGTAAATAATAATCTTTATTTTTAGAAACTATTAAGAGTTCAGCTTTTGTGGTACTACAGGCTTTCGTGTATCTTTGCCGCACACAAAATAGAATGCCCGTGCATGTGTTAACTTTTATGAAGCGATAGGATTTGAATATAAACCTGAATAATAAACTGAAACGAATTCTTCTGTTTCGAATACTATAATTGACGTATGTACTGTAAGTAACTTAGTCATTATCTGATGAAAGAATCTATCCGCATAAAAAACCGTCGTCTGAGTTTTGAGTATTTCATACTTGAATCATACACCGCAGGTATTGTACTGACAGGTACAGAGATAAAAAGTATTCGTGCAGGAAAAGTCAGTTTATCAGATTCATTTTGTTCTTTTAGCGGTGATGAGTTATTTGTCAGAGAGATGCATATATCTGAATACAGTTTTGGAACGCACTACAATCATGAACCCAAGCGCGACCGTAAGTTACTGTTAAACAGGCGTGAATTGAAAAAATTATCGGGTAAGGTAAAAGAAAGGGGATTCACTATAGTTCCGGTTGAACTGTTTGTAGATGAAAACGGACGGGCAAAACTAACCATAGCTCTGGCACGCGGAAAACATCATTACGACAAGCGTGAAGACCTCAAAAAAAGAGATTCGAAACGTGAAATTGACCGACTGACAAAATACTAATATACTATGAGAACTTTACTATCAACCATACTCGTATTTCTCTCATTCCATATCCTGGCTCAGGAAAAAATCCAATGGTTAAGTTTTGAAGAAGCCCTTGAGAAAGTGCAGCAGCATCCTCAAAAAATAATTATTGACATGTACACCGATTGGTGCGGCTGGTGTGTGAAAATGGACAATACTACCTTCAGCGATCCCGTTATAATCAAGTATATCAATGAAAATTTTTATGCAGTAAAATTTGATGCCGAGCGAACCGACACAGTCTTTTTCAACGGAAAGCAATATATAAACTCCAATCCGGATAAGAAGAGAAGCTCACATCAACTCGCACAATTGCTGATGAACGGTAGGATGTCGTATCCCTCTTATGTGTTTATGAATGAAGAACTAAAGGTAATCACTGTAGTTCCAGGCTATTTCCCAGCCGACAAATTCGAGCCTGTATTGCATTATTTTGGAAAAGAAGCATATCAAACAACCGATTGGCAAACCTTTAATGCGAGATTTAAGACTAGCTATTAAACAACTAGTAGCAGGCCTATAAGCTTTTGGCTATCAGCATGACACATTACCTCCCTTATTAGATTCAGGGCTATTTGTATGTTAGCCTGAATGATTACTGTGTTCGTATGGATCGCAGATAACTATTTGGATCTGTCAATCTTCGGCTATAGTAATACTGATGATCTTGTCTCCTGCCTTGATTTGATCAATCACATCCACATTTTCGATCACCTTACCAAATACAGTATGATTTCTATCTAAGTGTGCGGTATTTTCTCTGTTATGGCAGATAAAAAATTGGGAGCCACCTGTATTTCGGCCAGCATGCGCCATTGAGATCACACCCCTATCGTGGTACTGCTTTTCGCCATCCAACTCGCATGGGATGGTATAGCCCGGACCTCCGGTACCATTACCCTTCGGGCAGCCACCCTGGATCACAAAATCGGGTATCACCCTGTGAAAGCTAAGCCCATCATAAAAACCTGAATTACTCAGCTTCACAAAATTGGCTACTGTTAAAGGAGCATCATCTTCATATAATTCCAAAACCATAGTACCTTTGGAAGTGATCATACTTGCTTTTTTCATACAGTTTATTTTATATCCGTTTAAAATATTATAACTTTATTTTTATCTGATTTATATACAAACCCTTCATTTTTACTGTTTTATTCTGTGCAGGCACTTGGCATGAGCTTATTTTTTTACAACCGCAAGATGAGCAGAATTAATTTTGCAAGCATAGGCTTCTACAAAAAGTAATTCTCATCTGATCCAACTTTTATGAACTTACCTGTTTACTCTGCTTAACGAACTACACGCATTGATTTGTTCCATCTGATCTTGCCATCAAACAGTGATTTTTCTTTATCAAGCGACAGCCATACGAACACAGCTTTTCCAACTATATGGTCTTGTGGCACAAAGCCCCATATCCTTGAATCGGCCGAATTATGCCTGTTATCGCCCATCATCCAGTAATAATCCATCGCAAAGGTGTATGAGGTTTCTTTCCTGCCATTGATCAAAATATTGCCTTGTTCATCCATGCTGATCGTATTTCCTTCGTACGCATGAATAATTCTTCGGTATAAGGGTAAGGTTTCTTGCGTAAGATCAACAGTAACGCCTTTTGCTGGAATAACTAAAGGACCATAATTATCGATATTCCAGGGATATACCTCACTGTTTGGGAATACTTCATCATGACGTTCGCCTGCATTTTCTAACATACGAGTAACCGATTTCACATTTCCTAAAGTCTTTAATTCGTTGGCTATTGCCTCGCTGATCCAGAACACATATTCACCCGAACTATTTCCCATCCGTCCTTCAGTGATATTGAGTTTGTTTAATAAACGCTGATTGATCCCGGTACCATCAGTAACTACATGATACCTGAACTGTATGATACCTGGCGACTGATTGAGTTCACCATTTACGTACAGATCACCTTGTCGTATTTCTATGGTATCACCTGGTAGTCCAACGCAGCGTTTGATATAATTCTCGCGCTTGTCAACGGGTCGGGAAACAATTTTCCCGAAGTTGCGTTCATCCGACCAAACTCTTTCTCTGCCATACTGTCTGACTAACTGATAGTAGCTAACATTGCTCTGAAACCGCAGACTCACCGTATCTCCATCGGGATAATTAAATACAACGGCATCGTTACGCTTGATAGGGCCTAAACCGGCAAAACGATAATACGGCCATTTCACCCATTCTACATATGAACTGGCGGTCTGACTCCATGGTAAGGTATGATGAACAAAAGGAAAAGCTATGGGAGTATTGGGTAAGCGAGGACCATACGCAATTTTGCTTACAAACAAGAAATCGCCAACCAACAATGATTTTTCCATGCTGGAGGTAGGGATAGTATAAGCTTCAAACAAAAAAGTGCGGATAATAGTAGCAGCTACTACCGCAAAAATGATGGCGTCTACCCATTCACGCAAAGGCCCTTTAGCTACCTTAACTTTAAATTGAGGGTCCTGATAATCAATATTCTGTATGGAAAGATATGGAAAATAAACTACAGGAAACAATACTGCTAATAACTGCTGCCAAAGCTTTTCATGTCCAAAACAACGAATCAGCTCAATGATCATCAGCATGTAAACAAAAATATTGATGAACGGAATAATGATGAAGATATACCACCAGAGCGGCTTTTTGATGATCTTTAAAAACATATACAAATTCCAGAATGGAATAAGAGTATGAAATCCTTGTACACCTGCTTTTATAAATAATTTCCAGGCAAAAACTGTTGGAATTGTTAACAGCAAGGGGATGATGATAATCAGTTGCAGCATTTTATTTTTTTTGCGAAATTAAACAACTAAATCCAAGTCTTATAGTTGGTATTGTTAATAATTCATAATCAATCTACTAACACTCGTTGACCGAAAAATATGAACGAAAATCCATGGGTTTAAAGTCAATTATCATGGTATAATCTTGCGTAATATCCTTCAAAATTTCAACAGATCTTTCATAGTAAATACTCCGGTCTTTCCATAAAGGAACTCAGCAGCTAACAAGGCTCCGGCAGCAAAGGCTTCCCGGCTCAGGGCTTCATGGCTAAGCCTTATGATCTCATGCTTCGACTCGGCTTTCACTTCATGATATCCTTTAATATTGCCTTCTCTCACCACCTTGATTGGAAGCACCTCTTCCTCCAAATATTGTGATTCACTTATCTTCCACTCACGCTGACTATTGCTGTTTTCAATAATATCTGTTGCAAGGCGTATGGCAGTACCGCTTGGAGCATCAAGCTTATGGATATGATGCCTTTCTTCCATGCTGAACCTATAATCAAACTGATTCAACATACGGGATAGAGATAGGTTCAACGCAAACACCGCATTCATACCAACCGAAAAATTTGGCGCATAGAACAAGGCTGCTTTGGCTTTACTACACATAGTCTGTACTTCTTCCAACCGGTCGTACCATCCGGTCGTACCTACCACAACAGGCAAAGCAGCATTGAAACAATGGATCATATTATCTACAGCAGCTTCAGGTATGCTGAAATCTATTGCAATATCGCTGGTTGATAGCACTTCTGCATATTTTTCCCAGTCTTCGGCTTGATCAATGATACCATGTATCAAATGGCCACGCACAGCTGCAAGTTCGGCAAGCATCTGCCCCATTTTACCATATCCTATCAGAGTGATTTTTAAAGGCTTCAATTTAAAAAGTATATCTTAAAGTTATCAACTGGCGTGCATGCGAAAAGGGTTGGTCTCCAAGTATAGGTTGAATCTTTGATTCAGCGGCTGGCATTAGCTCAACGCTGAGGTCTTCGCTGAGGTCATAATAAAACAAATGTGCATCAACCGTTGCATCGATAATATTCAACAAATACCATACTCCCATAAGTATCCAACTTACTTCGGTGTTTCGGCGGAAATAATCGCGTATGATCATCAGGTCGCTGGCGGGATACCGTCCAACGTATTTATTATCAATTGGATATTCCTCGCCTGCTGAGACATAATTAAATGCTTCTTTTGCGATGCGGTATTCTTTCTGGTTGTCCAATGCAAAATAGGTGATTGTAGCAAATCCGGCATAGACAATGGGTATTTTCCAATATTTTTTGTTATATGCTTGTCCTAATCCGGGTAGTATTGCAGCATATATTGTTGCTTTATGCGGTGAATGGGTGTATATCTCCGGTTGTTCATCGGGAGCTTGTGTAGCAGGTTGTGAGTAGGCAAGCTGTGATGAGGCCATGATCACAATTGCTCCGATGAGAATGGATACACGCATCAGCTTTTTGGATTGATCAAGGTACTAAATAGCCTTTCGAGCTCAATATCGTTGTTAAACCGAATGGTGATAGACCCTTTCCCTTGTGCATTCCGACGGATATCTAATTTAGTATCAAGTTGTTTTGACAATGAATCTAATTGCGATTTATAAAGAGCCGGTACTATATTCATTTTTTCGGTCTTCTTTTTTTCAGCCGGTAGCTGAATCTTACGCACCATAGCTTCTACCTGCCTTACGTTCAGTTCATGGTCAATCATTTGTTGCAGCAGCAACAGTTGTTGTTTATCATCCTGCAGGTTTATCAAAGCTCTGGCATGTCCCATAGATATATGACCATCCCGAAGTGCTACCTGTACTTCTGCCGGCAGCTTCAACAGTCGTAAGAAGTTAGTGATAGTAGTTCTGTTTTTCCCCACTCTTTCGCTGAGCTGTTCCTGGGTAAGCTGACATTCATCTATCAGCCGTTGATATGATATAGCTATTTCAAGAGCGTTAAGATTTTTGCGGTGAATATTTTCTATCAGAGCCATTTCAAGCATCTGTTCATCGTTGGCTACTCGAATGAATACCGGAACTTTTTCTAATCCGGCAATTTTCGATGCTCTCAGACGCCTTTCACCTGATATAAGCTGATATTTATCAAACCCTAATTTACGAACGGTAACCGGTTGAATAACACCTTGTGTTTGAATGGATGTAGCCAGTTCGCGCAATCCCATATCATCAAAATCGGAACGGGGTTGAAACGGGTTGGCTTCAATTTTTTCTAATTCTATCTCGGCTATGGCTCCGGCCACATAATTCCCTGAAATATCCTGTGACGTAATATCGGTATCCGGGCTTTGTAGGATTGCTTCCAGCCCTCTTCCAAGGCCTCTTTTTCTAGATTTGGATGGATTTTGCTGACTCAATTTAATTTCCTCCTGACTTTTCTACAAGTTTGTTTTTTTGAATAATTTCGCGTGCCAAGTTAAGATAATTTACTGCACCCGTACTTGTTGCATCGTGCATGATGATTGTCTCACCAAAGCTGGGGGCCTCACTTAGCCTTGTATTACGGTTTATGATGGTTTCAAAAACCATTTGCTGAAAATGGGTCTTCACCTCTTCGACTACTTGTTTTGAAAGGCGTAATCTGGAATCGAACATCGTAAGTAATATGCCTTCTATATCAAGGTTTGGATTTAGTCGGGTTTGAACTATCTTAATGGTATTCAACAACTTCCCTAATCCTTCCAACGCAAAATATTCGCATTGGACCGGGATAATAACCGAATCGGCAGCTGTTAACGCATTGATAGTGATAAGCCCTAATGAAGGTGAACAATCGATGATAATAAAGTCATACTCATCTTTTATTGGCTCAATCACTTTTGCCATCATACGTTCTCTATCCGACATATGTATCATCTCTATCTCAGCACCTACCAAATCAATATGTGCCGGAAGCAAAAATAGATATGGTGTATTGGTTTCGACTACCACCTGTTTAGGGTCGTGATTTTCGATGATGCACTCGTATATGCTATATTTTATATCTCTGGGATCATAACCAAGTCCTGAGGTAGCGTTAGCCTGTGGGTCGGCATCGATGATCAGGGTTCTAAACTCCAACACCGCCAGACTGGCAGCCAGATTGATGGCAGTAGTAGTTTTACCTACACCACCTTTTTGATTTGCTATGGCAATAATTTTCCCCATATCTCGTACCGTACTATTCCAAGTGTTAATAATTCTTTTAGCCCTCTGAACCTATCCCAAAGGGATATTATCAGCTGTTGCTGTTAAAAGTATTCACATTCGCTGATCAAGTCGTATCTACAAAACTTTCATACACAAACTATTATTCTAGCAGTATATTGTATGCAGCACACAGAGATTCAACTAAGCGGATGAACACATGCAATCGGATCAACTTACGCACAATTTTTGTCATACTGCGTGTATTGGCAATGGCAAAACAAGTGCAGGCTCATTTTTTCTTGCATTGAGTTCAGCCTCTGATACCAGGATTACATTTCCTATGTACTTATATCTCCATCTGTACTCTGATTCTCTTCCTTCAGATAATCATCCGGAAACTCACCGGTCTCAATAAAATGAATAGACTCGGTAAGACTTTTCATAAATTTTTCAAAGTCTTCTTTGTACAAGAATAGCTTGTGTTTTTCATAGAAAAATTTCCCTTGATCATTGCTGAATCTTCGTTTACTTTCAGTGATGGTCAAATATTTTTCATCATTTCTTGTTTGTTTTACATCGAAAAAATAGGTTCTCTTCCCTGCACGGGTAGTACGGGAAAACAAGCCTTCCCTTCTCTCGATATTTTCTTGCTCATCCATCTTCGCTTATATTTGATTCAACAAAATTCCCTATGCAAAGGTAAAAAAGTTTTTTTGCAATCGACATCATAAAAAATACTGTAGCGAGGCTTGACTCATTTACGCACAAATACCTGCCATAAAAAAGTTGTCCTGTACAAAATGATAGAATAGTTTCGATGTTGGTTTGTGCAAGCTTACAAAAAGCAAAGAGGTCAAATAAAAAACAAAGATCATACAGAGAAAATCATAATAAAGCCGTGTCTAACACGTTGTAAGGTTAATTGAGTAGTCACTTACATAGCTCATATGAAAAATAATATTCCTATCTGTCTCATCCTCCTTATTCTGTTAGTTAGTGCATGCAAAAAAAAATCAAACGACACTATTCACCCCACTGACAAGGAGTTTGTAAGTTTTCAGTTTAAAGCTGGTTTGAACCCTGATCTCACAAATACTGTAGAGGGTCAAATAATTGACTCACTTATAGTTCTTGAAATATCTCAGACAATAAATAATGAAGCTTTAATTGCAAGCTTTGAGTTTAAAGGGAAGGCTGTATTTATTGGAACGGCTGAACAAAAATCGGGAGTGACTATCAACGACTTTTCTCAACCTATTGATTATATAATACATGCCAAAGATAATAGCACAAAAAAATATACTGTGATCGTCAAACGATCGGATGATCTGAAAACAGTGCTCCCGCATATTTTTATAGAAGTAGAAGATGGTGCTGAAATAGTTGAAAAAGACACCTACCTGCATGCCACTATCACTATAGACGGCAAAGGAAGCTACGAAGACTACACTGGATTGACACAAATCAAAGGCAGGGGTAATACAAGCTGGTATTTACCTAAGAAACCGTATCGGCTCAAGCTTCATGTAAAAGCTCCGCTCTTGGGATTGCCCGCATACAAAGACTGGGTATTGCTTGCCGAGTATCTTGATGGAAGCATGTTGTATAACTCCGTCCCTTTCAAAGCTGCCCGGCAGTTAGGCATTCCTTATACCAATCATATCATACCGGTAGAGCTGACTATCAACAATGTGTATAAAGGTGTGTATGCCTTTACCGAACACAAAGAAGTAGGGGTCGGTCGTATTGATATTGGAAAAAATGGCTTACTGCTTGAGTTGGATAATAACTATGATGAAGACTGGAAATTTCAGTCGAATTATTTTGGCTTGCCGGTGATGATTCAATATCCAAAGAGCAAGGATATGAACAATGAACGTTTAGCTGCAATACGGGCTGATTTTGAGACATTCGAGAGTTTGGTATTTGACGACTCATTTCCTGATAACAATTATTTGGATTATATTGATGATCAAGCTTTTGTGGACTATTTGATAGTGTATGAGCTGACGCTGAATCAGGAGATCAATCATCCAAAAAGCACGTATATCAACAAGCTTGCAGGAGGTAAATACCGAATGGGTATTATATGGGATTTTGACTGGGCATATGGATTCAAGCCCGAAACAGGTCATTATTATGAACAAACAGCTACCTGGCCTTTATTCGTTGATATTTCGTATCCGGGTACCCTATTTTTCAAACGCCTGATGGAGGCACCTCATATGCAGCAGCTGTTCAAGGAAAGATGGAACTGGTTTATTACCTATAAATACAGGGAGTTAAAGGAATATGTCAGAGTTTATGCATATACCATACAGCCTGCATTAGCCAACGATCACGACTTATGGGGGCCACGTGGCTCAACCGGAAACACCGAACAAGACCTGCAAAAAATATTGAACTGGCTTGAAGCACGTAAAAATTTCATAGATAGCAATATCAATAATTTCTAAGCGTTTACACAAATCAACAAATGATGTAGTTCAGTCTGGTCTGCTTGACGCGATAATCCATGCCATTTCATGGTGTGAATCTGCAAACGAAGCAGATCAGTTTTATAAGTAGCTCTTTAAAATAATAAGTATGAATCACAAACTAATTACATTCAGTCTCATTGTTTTAGTTGCTTTAGCAGCCTGCAAGAAAAAGCAGCCCGATCCACCTGTATTATCGACAGATAAAGCTTTTATCAGTTTTACCTTAGAAAAAGAACTCAATCCTGTTTTGTCTGAGACTGTTTCAGCCGAGATAGGCACGAACGAAATCTTGTTGCATATTCCCAAGATCGCCCAAAGGGAAGAGCTGATCGCCAGCTTTGAATATAAGGGTATTACAGTTTTCCTGGATACGACAGAACAAGTATCGGGTATAAGCTCTAACTTTTTTAACCAGCCACTTTCATACGTGATTCATGCTGAAGACAGCTCTAAGACGAGTTATTCCGTTACTGTTACATGGGTACCGGAACCGGGTCCCGTACTGCCTCATATTTTCATACAACTATATGATGATCACCAGATAGGCGATATCAATAAAGAAAACTATATCACAGGTTATATGGAAATAGACGGCAAAGGAAAATACGATATGTACGAAGGGGAGTTAGAAATAAAAGGCAGAGGAAACAACACCTGGACTTTACCAAAAAAACCTTATAGACTAAAGCTAACAGAAAAAGCATCGCTGTTAGATTTACCTGCCTACAAAGACTGGGTTTTGTTAGCTGAATATCTTGATGGAACAATGTTGTACAACTCAATCCCATTCAAGACGGGTCATTTATTAGATATTCCGTACACCAACCATATGTTTCCTGTGGAGCTCACAATTAATGGAGAATACCAGGGCGTCTATACATTTACCGAAAACAAAGATGTTGGGGAAGATCGTATAGATATTGGAGCCGACGGAGTTCTCCTTGAAATGGATTCCTCTTTGGACGAAGACTGGTGTTTTGTTTCAGACAAGTACGAGCTGCCTGTGATGATCCAAAATCCAAAAAGCAAGAACATAACCGAAGAGCTCTTTAATGAAATCAAGGATGACTTTGAACAGTTTGAGGCTCTGCTCTTTGAAGATGACTTCCCAAACAACGAGTATTTAAACTATTTCGATGATCTTGCCTTTGTGAATTATATGATCGTACATCAACTTACTTTGAATCAGGAAATTAATATTCCGAGAAGCACATATATCAACAGGCCGGTTGGTGAGAAATATAATATGGGTATCATATGGGATTTCGACTGGGGATTTGGATACAGCCTTACCAGAGAACACTTTGATATGTCAGCGGTGAATGCCCCTTTATTAGGAAATCAAAAACCGGGTTCACTATTTTTTCAAAGACTGATGAGTGATCCTCATATGAAAAACTTATTCAAGGACAGATGGAACTGGTTTAAAACAAATAAATACAAAGAGTTAAAGGAGTATGTATCAGAATATGCCTTTACTATTCAACCTGCCTTAGCCGAGGATCATGCCCTTTGGGGTGAGAGGGGATCAACGGGCAATACCGAGCAAGACCTGCAAAAGGTGTTGGATTGGTTGGACGCCCGAGTAAGTTATATCGACGGATATGTAAGCGATTTCTGAGCTTTCTTTTCCCTCTTAACAGAATACAGAAGACCGTACTGACTGAGATGGAAAGCCTGACAGTGGTACGGTTTTCTATATAGCGTTCCAATCCTGATATGCGAACTACTGTTAGCATATGAGATAGACTGATCCTATTATGAGAAAATCATAAGATATAAGACCCAGTGTAGAAGGCTATAACAAGTCTGTACTGAAATTTTCTATCTTCAACTTTTGTTTATCCAAGAGGGTAATTCAGATAAAATCCCTTACAAAACTGAATAAGCCAACCATACTTCTTATTTTTGTCAAGGAATTGCGTCACATAGTGAATGGATTTTCCTCACATATTTTCATGATCATTCATTGATAAGCAATCCTCTCTAAAGCAGTAGTGATGAGAATACGATTTTCGATCAAACAGCGTCTGAATCAGCCCATGTTATTAGTGGCTCGATTAGCGTTCGTGTTTGTTATACTTAGTTTTACACGCTGGTTATTCTATATCTTCAACCTGAATAGCTTCCATCATATCCGATTTGGCGAGCTCATGCAAATAATGTTTGTCGGCATACGCTACGATGCCAGTGTCATCGCTTATTTCAATCTGCTTTTTATTTTCTTGAGCCTGCTTCCATTTAGTTTCAGGCATCACCCCTTATACGAAAAATCATTACGGATAGTTTATGTCATCACCAACAGCATCCTTATCATTCTCAATCTGATAGATGTAATTTTTTATCGATACATTTCCAAACGAACTACTACCGAGCTTACAGAGTTTTTCTTTAATCCGGCTGAAAATTCAAGTGGTTTATTAGTGCGTTTTTTCATTGATTTCTGGTATATCCTACTGATTGCCATACTTTTAATATATACTTTAGTATATTTCGGCCGATTTTTTAAAAGTCAAAGTCCGACACCAATACGTAGGTTAGGATGGTATGTGCGGCAAACCTCCTGGCTCTTGGTTTTTATTTTCTTTACTATTATTGCCGCCCGGGGTGGATTTCAGCTTAAACCAATAGGGTTAATAAGTGCTGCTCAATATACTGAGAGCCGTAATATTCCCTTACTGATCAATACTCCATTTTCCATTATAAAAACCTTTGGCAGTAGATCACTTACTGAGAAAACTTATTTTACAGAGCAGGAATTGGTCGATGTGTTTACACCAATTCATATGATATCCGAATCATGGAATAAATCGGATAGCCTTTCCTGTCAAGGATTTAATGTTATCATTCTCATCATCGAAAGTCTGGGCCGCGATTATATTGGTTTTTACACTCCTCGTCAACAAACTCTTACCCCTTTTTTAGACAGTTTATTTTCACATAGCATAGTATTTGATGGCTTTGCCAATGGCAAACGCTCTATTGAGGCTCTCCCCTCCATATTAGCAGGGATTCCCTCGCTTATGCCATCCGATTTTCCGAGCTCACCTTATATAAATAATCACATACAAGGTATAGGTACTATCCTGAAAGGTGAAGGCTATAATACGGCTTTTTTTCATGGAGGAAACAATGGGACTATGGGTTTTGATATCTTCTCGGCTATGAGTGGTTTTGAGCAGTATTTTGGGAGAGACGAGTTTCCTTCCAATAAATATTTCGATGGCCATTGGGGAATTTATGACGAGCCTTTTCTACTCTATACGATTCAGGAGATCAATAAAATAAAGCCTCCTTTTGCAGCTGGGATCTTCACCTTATCGTCACATCATCCCTACAGCCTGCCACCCGAATTTCAGGGAATGTTCAAACAGGCACACAACAATATGGAAGCTACATTTTGCTATGTAGATCATGCGTTACAGATATTTTTTCAGGAGGCAGCCCAACAGCCTTGGTTTGAGAAAACAATCTTTGTCATCACTGCCGATCATACACCCGAAAACACCTATCAGGCTATTTCGGGAGATTTTGAATCAGTATATGCGGTACCTATAGTGTTTTATATTCCTGAAAAAGCTATCCCATACTATAGAGACAAGGCTCAGCATATTGATATCTTACCTTCATTGATGGCTTTGTTAGACAGCCGTCAGCCTGTATTTTCCTTCGGACGCAATCTGTTCGACCCCTTACATCCACCTTATGTATTAAACTATATGAACGAAATGTTTAAGTTCGTCCGCAACGACACCTTAGTGATCACCAATGGCGATGCGATCTTGGAGATGTACGATCTGCGTAGTGATCCAACTATGGAACATAACTTAATACCGTTGAACTCATCTGTTTCCGATCCACTATTGCAGTTTTCAAGAGGAATTATTCAGCAATACAATAATCGCATGATACGTAACCAGTTGTTTCCTTTAGTAGATGAACCGGATCAGCAGCACATAGAGCCATGAAAAAGCAATTATTTTTTGTCGTCAATCCTAAAGCTGGTCAGCGCCGTAAAGAAAGCTTTCCGGATTTTGTACAAGCCAGATTGAATCACCAGGTGTTTACGTTTGATATTGCTTTCACCCAAGGGCAAGGTCATGCTACAACTTTAGCACAGCAGGCTGTAAAAGACGGTGCTGATATGGTGGTAGCTGTAGGAGGCGATGGCACCATCAATGAAGTTGCCCGATCACTTATAGGCACAACAACTGCTTTGGGTATTGTACCAAGTGGATCAGGAAATGGGTTAGCCCGTCATCTGAACATTCCACTCTCATTTAAAGGAGCTATAGAAGCTATCAACGAAGGTAATATAGTTGAAATTGATACAGTAAAACTCAACGATCAGGTGTTTGTCAGCATAGCCGGAGTTGGGTATGATGCACTGATAGCCGAACAATTTGCAAAAGATAAGCATAGAGGATTTTTTACCTATTTCAAGTTGGTAGCCTCACTTTTTCCAGGATACGAGCCTCAGGATTATACACTGACCATCGATGAAAAGCCTATGATCACTACTAAAGCCCTATTTATCAGTTTAGCCAATTCAAATCAGTTTGGATATAATACCATTATCGCTCCTAACGCACAGCTGAACGATGGGATGATAGATGTATGCATTGTTCAAAAACCAACTATCTTTGAGCTTCCTATCATAATCAACTTGCTGTTTCTAAATAAGATACATCACTCCCGGCAAGTCAAGATATTTCAAGCGAATAAGCTTAGCTTAGGCCGTACCACCAATCCTGTTGTTAATTTAGATGGAGAACCGGTACAAATGGACCTGATGCTTCAGGCCGAAGTTAATCCATTGAGCCTTAAAGTGGCAATCCCAACCAAAACAAGGGTATTCGATCCAGCTGAATTGGTCTTATCGAGATTTATAAATGCACAGAAAAAAATTCAACATGAACTGAAAAAACTCATTGGATGAGATGATTGCAAAAATTTCATCTTAGATGAGTAACAGACAATATAAAGAAGTATGAAGGTTACATTGTGATGATACGTACTTAAAATATCTACAACATCTTTATACACAAATAGTTAAAGTAAAATTATCAGATGAAAAAGCGTAAAGGAGGTATTGTTTATTCTACTAATCCTGACTTTCAATACGAAACTGATGAGCCTATTGTAAGCTTGCCTAACAATCAGCAGCAGTTGAGGGTTATGCTTGACAAAAAACAGCGTGGAGGCAAGAAAGTCACTCTTGTCATTGGTTTTGTTGGGAATGAGAGCGACTTGCAAGAGCTTGGCAAACGGCTTAAAAATCTTTGTGGCACTGGTGGCACAGTAAAAAGCAATGAGATCATGCTACAAGGTGACTTTCGTGAGAAAGTGTTGCAACAACTGTTGAAAGAAGGTTTTAAAGCTAAGGTAGCCGGAGGATAATGTCTGAGGACAAGCTTTTAAATCCTGTCTATTGGCGCGAACAATATCTAAGGGAAAAGATTCGCTGGGACTTAGGTTATATAAGTCCACCCATACAGTTTTATTTCGACCAGTTTACCCATACTGAAGCACAGATTTTAGTTCCTGGCGCTGGCTTAGGTTGGGAAGCCGCCTATTTACATTACAAAGGACATACTCATGTATTTGCATTGGATTTTGTAGAAGAAATGAAACTGCAATTTTGTGTACGGCATCCAAGCTTTCCTTCAGAACGTTTCCTGGTTGAAGATTTTTATCAGCATCAAGGAAGCTATGATATACTTGTCGAACATAGCTTTTTCTCCGGTATGCCACTCAAAAACAGAGCCGACTATGTTGACAAGGCTGCCTCACTACTCAAGCCGAATGGAAAATTGATTGGACTGCTCTTTAACCGGGAATTTGATTTTGAAGGTCCACCTTTTGGCGGGAATAAAAAAGAATATGAAGAGCTTTTCTCAAAGAAATTTTGGCTCAACACCTTTGAAACAGCCTATAATTCAAGCAAGCCCAGAGCAGGCAAAGAATTATTTTGCATTTTCCAAAAAAAATGATGTGCCGAACAAATAAATAATTCTATATATTCGCAAAAACAATAATATTTTCAACTATGGAACCCAGTTTACTGACATCAATCGGAACCATTACCAAAAAAGAGAAAATCGCTACCGTTGAGAATGATATCAGAAGCAACACACTTGTGATGGAATCATTATTCCCCTTCCCGGGCTATCACGGTACTACCGTACCTGATCGTACCGATCCACGGTCACTCTTTCTGGTAACTGATGGCGATTTCAGCGATGACAGCATCATCAGGGCTGTACAGAAAGTAAAAAATGAATATCCACACTATTTTGATGGCACTCCCGGCACTATTGAGCTCTTCAACGTTACTACCAAAGTTGTACGTATCAAATATATAGCCTATGAACAAGTGGGCGAACTCATCCAAGCCTTCGAGCAAAAAGGAATCAAGTTCCAACGCTCAAAAAAAGTACCTTCATTTACTTCTATCATCAAGCTTACCAAGTACTTTCAAATCAACCTTAATACCGATGGAATATACAACGATGCGAACTGGAAAGGCATGTTCTATTTGAATATTCCCGAAGAACTGAGATGGGATGATTTCGAGAAAATGACTATTAGTATCAAGCATAATGTAGAAGATAAAAATTATGATGCCGCACTGACGACCATGTATAGCCCACAAGGCGTGATGGATTTTGTACGTATATACGACGAACAAAGCTGCCAGGGAAAACTGATATTTATACGTGAAAAATATTTAGAAGCAATTAAATACTTGTAACTCACCGATTAATACTCTTTTTTCAATATAAAAGGGCCAGATTGATCGTGTACAATAAGTATCGCATTTGCCAACTGCCCTATGAAAGCATTCCTTTACGGATTTCGGCTGCCTGCCGTATCTTTGCATAAAAAATATGAATCAGGAAAATATTATCCTAATCGTCATAACCATATTGGTTGTGATAGCTGTAGTCATACGAAGATGGTATATCAAACTGCCAAGAAGCTATGCTGTTTCCGAGCAGTTTTCATCCGGGCATAAACTAACAGTCATTGAGCATAATCCAAAAGATGAAACTGCCCTTATCGAGCTTTGTCTACGCTATTCACAACTTATGCCTCAGCCGCCTACACTATTCTTTGAATTCATCGGCAGAAAAAAAGAAAGCTTGCGAGTGAAAGCTGAAGAGTTGGATGCAATTGATATAGAGACACATAACAATACCGATACGAAAGAGATACGCTTCTTGTTTAAAAAACGGGAGCTTTTAGTCGGAATGACGAACAAACAAATACCTACTTATCGCATTCGCTTTGTAGTAGCTATCGAACCTCACAAACTGATCAAATCGCATACCCTTGAATTTAACTCCAAATTGTTGCTTTTTCAACCCGAAATAGGGAAAGCTTATTTGTGAAATCTATATTTCATTTTTGATCTTGAGGTATCAATGTGATGATCTGGTACATCCCTCAGTATAGATTGATCAAGTCCATAAAAAACCTGGTATCAACAGATATAGCGGTTTAGCCAACAAATTCTTTTTTTTCAACTGAATAAACTATTTTCATACCACCTTTTAAGAGGAAAGGGTGTGAGGGAACAGGATAAACCTGCTAAACTTGATCACCCTCACACCCCGAAACGACAGTTTAAGATAAGGAGTTCCGAACGTCAGCATTGAACTTCCATGTTTAGGCAAGCAACTGTCGCTTCTAAAACGGCTCGTTTTGGTCAAGCAGATACTGTCAAGTTTTTCACTTACGTTTTTGCAAGTTTTAACTTAAGCAAAAATGGGCCATCTACTCATTAATACCAAAAGACCCCCAAATCTAACCACCTAAATTCAACTTTTTTTTAAAAAAATTTATGCTTCGTCTATTAAACACTGATATTCAATATGTTTGCTCATAAAGTTTTTTTGAAAAAAAAGCGAAAAAAAAAGCGACACAAACATATTTTCGCCTATTTGAAACCAAAACCAATACAAAATTCTTATCAAAATTCTTTGAACAAATCAGTAAGCAATAAGTCTGATATTTTTTGTTAGAGTATCCGGCACAAACCATCCGATCAGTGTGCAAGAAATAAATCTTTAGCTCAAGCACTAAATCAGAATTGTCATTCAGAGGTTTAGGAGAGTATATCAACAAATACATGTCATTGATAATTAATAGGTTAACAATAGTTAGACGATTATTATCATAGGTAAAACAAGGAAAAAACACAGCCGATAAACAGTTGATCACTTTTTCAATTACTTATTAGTTCAACTCATTCATAAGCTGTTAGCTAATGCGAAGAAAGCTCTATGATTTTTGATGCTAATTTTTTATCTTTGTCAGGCTGAATTCGTTTTCTGGTAAATCGAAAATTCAGTTTGACTGACACTTATGATTCATCCACTAAAGCGATACACATTTTAATCAGCGGCGTGGATTTCAAATTGCTAATGCCAAACAACTACAAGTCTGATAATAAGATCTCACAATAACCATCTGAAAAAAATAAATTAAAGCCATGAAAATAAAACAAGTACTTTTTACAGGATTATTGATCCTGATTAGTTTAATAAGCCGTCAAACCTTCAGCCAATACATAGTTGATTTTGAAGGTGTCGGAGAAACCAAGCCTGGTTATGCCACTGGTACAGTCAAGCTAAGCGGTTTAGACTGGGACATGACCAATGCACTGATAGGTACAGACACCAATGATTTTAAAAACGGAGTTCGATCAGCCCGTCTGCGTGGGTATGGTACTTCATCAATAAGCATGTTGGAAGATAAAGAAAGTGGATTAGGCACGCTGAGTTTTCTTTATCGAAGATATAGTTCAGAAAATCAGGTGGACTGGAAGGTAGAATACAGTACCGATGGGGGCAGCTCATGGATTCAAGCTGGTAATACATTCATCTCACCTGCTACGGATGAGGTGCAACAGTTTGAAGAAACACTGAATATAGCCGGCAATGTCAGAATCCGCATCAAACGTGCCACTGAAACCGGTACAACGAATCGTAGGCTCAATATAGATGATATTATCCTGACTGATTACGTTGGTGGTGGCAATATCCCGCCCGTCATTGCCAATATCGTTCAGATCCCAGCAAAGGACATCACTTCAACCACCAGCGTACAAATACAAGCCAGTATTACCGATACCGATGGTACTATCGCTTTGGCTCAGCTGGATTGGGGAACTCAAAGCGGTGTGCACCCAAATACTATACAGATGCAAGTCATAGCAGGCGATACATATGGAACGCTAACCGATATTCCGGCTCAACCAAACGGCACTACTGTATATTACCGTATTCAGGCTATCGACAATGATGGGGCTACAGCCTACAGTGGCGAACAATCGTATTCAGTAAAAGACCCATTGACCACTACCCTACCCTATAACGAGACTTTTGACAACGACCTGAGTGGCGTATATACTTTTACCGTAAGTGGGACCAAACCTTGGTATCATTATCAGCAATCGGCTGCCGCAAATGCACATCAAGGCGATTTCCCTGAAGAACACTGGCTCGTATTGCCGGGTATCAATTTAGATGATTATTCCAATGAGGTACTTACTTTTATCAGTTATGCGCAATTTGGTACCTATGATGCAGAAAACTATCTGAAGCTATTTTATTCAACAAATTATCAGGGCATAGGCAATGTACAGCAAGCCGATTGGACGGAGTTAGCTTTCGACAAACCAGCTGTAACTGATAATGAACTTTCAGCGCCTTCAGGTAACATAGATATTTCGGCTATCAATGGTCAGAGCGTTCATTTTGCGTTCAAATACTATTCTAATGGGGCGCCAACCCGTTGGCGTGTAGATGATATTCATATCTTTCAAAATGTGGATATACCAGCAACACATTTAGTATTTTCCGGTTTTCCAGACCAAGGTGAGACTGCTGCGGTCATAGCAGGATTCACAGTAGAAGCAAAAAGAGATGATGGAACCGTTGACAACAACTATAACGGTGATATCACTCTGTCTGTATCACAAGGAGGCGACAATCTGACTGGCACCCTAACCAAATCTGCCGTAGCAGGAATCGCTAATTTTGATGATATTATTTTCAGTGAGCCAGGCACGTATCAACTACTTGCGCAGTCGGGCACATTAACCTCCGCAGAAAGTGAACCCATCACGATCAGCAGCGTACCAGCACTAACGGAAATTCTTTTGCCACAATTTATAGCCAACGGAGCTAACGGAAACAGAGTTCCTTATGCGTTTAGAGTTCAACTATCCAATCTGCTACCGAATTCAGTGTATAAATACACCAATCAGGTAGTCGATGAGACTGATGCTCCCACAACAAACGGAGCTGGAAACGTAATTTATGCAAATGCTGATGGTACTATCACACGCCAGACAGCCAATCCCTCATTTAATGTACCCGGAAGCTACGGAGAGTTCACTACTGATCAAAATGGTAGTTTTACCGGATGGTTTTTGGTAGAACCAACCAATAACGCCAGATTTGCTGCCGGCAAGGAAATATTTATGCGTATCAGACTGAATGGTGGTGATGGTGGAAACAATATTCAAACACGACTGACTACGCACAATACAGTACAAGTAATCAATTTTGGTACCGATGCTGCCAACACCTTAGGAACAGGGATAGTAGGCTTAACCGACTTCAGCCCTAATAATTTAGCCATGCTGTTTGATAATATGGCTGGCAATGGGCGACCGCTCTATGGTACGAGCATTGAATCTACCGGTATTGATTTTCAATCCGATAATACATGGGCAGTATTTTATAAAGATCTGGTTGCCGGAAATAACGGAGCATGGGGTGGTATAATACCTAACCTAAATCCCAATGGGGTAAAACTCATGCAGGAAAGAAGCCTGATAACTGGAAACATTGTTTCATCCGAGACATCAATTGATGGGATGTGGGATGATCAAAACACTGTCAATCCCGATGGTGGCAAAGCAAATGTGCTTGTCATTAATATCCGGCAGACACCGGTAATTACAGTGAATCCTACACAATTGGATGGCTTTGAATATATTACCGGACAGGGTCCTTCAGATGTACAATCATTTAGTGTCTCAGGAGCAAATCTACATACCGATATTACTATTACCGGAAGTAACTCATTCGAGATTTCAGAAACCGATGAACCCAATTTCAATGCCACTTCACCTATCACACTGAACCCGATAAACGGTACCATAGCTCCAACTCAGGTTTTTGTCCGCATGAAGGCCGGATTAGCGGTAGGCGACTACAATGAGAGTATCCTCATCACTTCGCCGGGCACCGAACAAAAAACACTGACATTGAGCGGTAATGTGATGGAAGGTATCAATCCGCCGCAGGCTCATGTAACGCAGTTTACTGCTATTGCAGAAGCATTCGATAAGATACGAACGGAGTGGACTGACGCTCAACCAGAGGCAGAAGCTTATCTGATCAAAGCCAGCAAAGATGGATTTGAAGCTATAACACCTCCTGTGGACGGAATAGAAGAAATCAATTCCGATATGGTACGTAACCTACCCGCCGGAACAGAAACATGTACCTTTACTGAATTAGAGCAACTGACTGAGTATTTCTTCAAAATATATCCCTACAACGGGAACGGA
>Ga0172377_10000195_pt1 | contig 53266 bp, 74 predicted proteins | sample Pumphouse3metaG_FD_119749 | JGI IMG/M metagenome (GOLD analysis project Ga0172377, IMG submission 119749) | Leachate microbial communities from a municipal landfill in Southern Ontario, Canada - Pumphouse #3 metaG | ecosystem: Engineered > Solid waste > Landfill > Unclassified | place: Canada...
GATGGTATCTCTTCGTTCAGACTCCAATCTGTCGACAAGATTGGAGTTCAATTACCATAACGATGAGATAACATAAACGAACGGAGAGAATAATATGAAACAATTAAGTATATTCGAAGATGAAATAAGTCCTGACTTAGATTTATTAGAGAATAAAGATAAAAATGATATTAAAAATCATAAAGAAATTGTAAATAAAAATTTTCTTAATGAAATTGTTGATATTAAATATAAAAATGAAACATATAAAATTTGGACTGTTGAATATATAAAACCTTTGATAACGAAGTTCTTAAAAGAGAAATATACAAATAGTATAATTATTTATGAATTTGACAATATTGATATTGTTGTGCTTGACAATGAAATGAATTGTCAAATTCCAATTGAAATACAAAAAAGTATCTTTACTAAAAATAAGTTTGCAAGTTCTGGATTTGAAGATCGTATAAGAAGACAAATTGAATTAAATATAAAAGATTACAAAATTTGTCACTTGTTTTTAGATTCTGAATATTTAAGGTATTTACAATCTGAGAACACTGGAACTAAAATAAGTGTTGATTTAACATGGTTGATTTCATTAATGAAGGAGAATACATTGAAAGTATTCACTATTAAATATGATGGTTTTGCAAAAGAATTAATAACCAAAGATTTTGATTTTCTCAAGAACATATCTCAAACGTGTAAAATTGGATATGACAATGACGAAAGAATATTAAATAGGAATAAATTAAAAATACATAGAAATGTTATAAAAGGTTACAATTTTACACAAGATGAAATAGATAAATTTCATCGTGATTTTAATGAACGTTGCAATGAGGAAAGAGAATCTGCTTTATTTTTTATGAAAAGTGATGATAAAAGATGTAAATTATATGGATATTTGAAGAGACATTTGAATAATTTAAGTAACATTAGCAATTGTTTGGATATGAAAAATGATGACAGAAATACAAAATATAGTTTAAATTTTATAGGAATAATTGAAACTTTAGAAAATTCTCGAAAAAGTCAAATAAAATTTGTAGATAAGTTTGATATATGTAAATATTTCCCAGGTTATGTCAGAAGAGAGAAATTATGGTTAATATATAAAAACCAAGAAATGAGTAATGATATGTTTAATCAATTATGTATCGGAAGATTTTTAAATCATAAAACAATATTTGAGTATTAATAATAGAGATGATAATTAATGCAAAAAGAAAATTGTGAAAAAATAAATAAATTAAATGGAATTATAGAAATTAAAGGATCTTGTGAAATTTACAAATCGTGGTCATTAAAATCTATATATCCTTTAATTATAAATATTATAAAAGAAAAATATCCAGATAGTTTAGTATTACCAGAATTAAACGATATAGATTTAACAATAATTGACAACAAAACAGATAATATAATACCTGTCGAAATACAAAAGACACCAATTAGTAGTAATAAATTTCGACATGCAACATTTGAAGATTCAATAAGAAGACAACTTGAAGATAATATTGAAAATTATGAAAAATGCTGGTTCTTCTTAGATTCGGAGTATTTAAGATACATGCAAACAGAAACTCTTAGAAAAAATATAAATATAAATATGCGGTGGATAATAAATTTGATGAAAAAAGAAAAATTAAAAGTATTTTCTATCAAATATGATGGAGTTGTAAAAGAATTATCAATAAATGATTTTGGGTTTATCGAAAAATTATACCCTAATGATGTGTTAACATTAAATGTGAACAAGTCAAAAATATTTCATAATATAATTAATGGATACAATTTTGGACAAGATGAAATAAATCAATTTTATGATAATAGTAAATTTACAAAAACGTGTAATGGTTATGGCGAAGATTTTATAAAAAATGGAAATGAGAGATGTAAGTTATATGGATACTTATTAAACATAATAAATGGACGCTTAAATATAATAAATAGTTGTTTAGACATGAAAAGCTACAATTCTCACATCAGAATATATTTAAGACAACTCGGATTTTTTGAAGATTATAATAAATTTGTTGACAAATTTGATATATGTAAATATTTTCCTGGTTATATGAGAAAAGAAAAAATATGGTTAAATTATAAAGGAAATAATATTGGAAATGATATGTTTCACAATCTATGTATTGGAAGATTCGTAAAGGATACAAAATCTGTATTTGATTATTGAATATCGGTGAATTATTATGTTAAACTCTTTAAATCGACAATCACAAAATAAATTTGTAGATGCTCAAGTTGCAAAAGATATAATAGACCTTATATATAAAAATACAGAAGTTCGTATAAGGAAAAATAATAAAATAACTTCCTTTTGGAAAAGTATAGTTCTTGGTCAACTTCCAAAAGTAATAGATTTTGCTAGAAATGATGTCGATGATACTCCAGTACTTGATACAAAGGTATTGTTAGATAATATCCAATCTAAATTAAATCAAAGGAAATAAAATGACACTTATAAATTGTCCAGATACTGGATGTAAATATAATAATATAAGAAAACAATGCGAAAAAGATGAAATAACTTTACTCTATGCTATTGACATGGAATGTGGAGATTCTGAATCAAAGGAATAACTAAATGACTAATATACTTATCACTGGAATCATAGGATTTATTGGATCCCACCTGGCCGAACTATTATCTGAAAATAAAAATAACAATATTTATGGATTATTTCGTTCAATAAAAAACGAATCTACTTTTACTGCTCTAAAATTGAACGAACGAAAAAATATAAATCTTTTACTTGGTGATATATCAAACTATTCAAATTTTGAGAACATTTTAGTACAATATAATATAGATAATGTATATCACTTGGCATCTCAAGCAATTGTAAAAACTGCAGCGAAAGCACCATTAGCAACTTATGCAACGAATATCTTTGGAACAATTTGTTTATTAGAAGCTATAAGAAACGTGTCAACTCATTACAATAAGAATATATCAACTTATGTAATGTCAACTGATAAATGTTATGGATCTCATGAAAAATTACCCTATAAAGAGGATATGTCCTTTATTGTAGATGATATATATTCATCAAGCAAAGCATGTGAAGATATTATAGCTCGTTCTTATGCTTTTAATTATAATTTACCAATAGTAGTGGGAAGACCATGTAATGCATATGGGATTGATTTTAATTGGACACGTTTAATTCCATCATTAGCGAAATCTTGTTTTAATAATGAAGATTTAGTATTAAATAGAGGTTCTTACAATTATTTAAGAGAGTACATATATGTTAAGGACTTAGTTAAAGCTATAAGTTTGCTTGTTGATAATATAGACACAACAAAAGGGGATGCTTTTAACATATCATCTGGATACATATTTGATACAAAGTATATCGTAGAGACTTTTTTAGAATTATCAAATTATAATAAAGATTTAAAGTTCAAAGAAAGAGAAAAAACTTTCAAAGAAATTGAGAATCAATATTTAGATTCAACAAGACTTCGTGAAACAACAAATTGGAAACCAAAATATACTTTAGAAGAAGGTTTGAAGGAAACAATTGAAAAATATAAAGGATGGTTTGATTCACAATGAAAGTAGTTATCTTAGCTGGTGGAAGAGGCACTCGTTATGATACAGATAAACCCAAATATCTTGCATCTATAGGTGGAAAACCTTTAATTCAACATTTAATAGATATTTATGTTAAACAAGGTTATGATGAAATTATTTTATGTCTAGGTTGGAAAAAGGAAGAAACCATCAACTATTTTACAAAAAGTGATAATAATTGTACAATAACATTTATTGATACTGGATTAAATAACAATACTGCAAAGAGATTAAAGTGTGTAGAGAGATATATTGAAGATGATGCTTTTATGTTGAACTATGCAGATGGATTAGCAAATGTAAATCTGATGAAGTTAGAAGCTCGTCATCTAACAAATAGAAATGTATGCACGTTAACAGCAGTACGTCCTTATAATCAGTTTGGAACATTAAAATTTAATTCTGATGGAAATGTCATAGAATTTGAAGAGAAGCCCTTAATGAAAAGCTATATAAATGGTGGATTCTTTATATGCAACAAAAAAATATTTGATTGGATAGATGAAAATAAAAATCAAGAGTTAGAGAAAGATATTTTAGTAGAACTTGCTAAAAATAATCAATTGGGTGCATATAAACACGAAGGATACTGGGAAACGTTAAATACTGTGAAGGATGAACTTAGAATATCTAATTTATATCATGAAAGAATTGCTAATTGTGAAGTATTAGATTGGTTGATGATATAAATCATGAAATGTCGATCGTGGAAATATAGATAAACCATTCCCATCACTTGGAAATTGATCTATTTAAATTTTATAAAAGAAGAGAATTTATGATAATAAAAGAACTTGATTTCAAAGGTGTTTATGAAATTCAACTAGAACCAATTCCAGATAACAGAGGAAATTTTACAAGATTATTTGATGACACAACATTTTTAGAATATAATCTCAACACGAAATGGGTTCAAGAAAATCGTGCTTTTTCAATTCATAAAAATACAATAAGAGGATTACATTTTCAATTTCCTCCACATTCAGAAACTAAATTAGTGAGTGTTGTAAACGGAGAAATATATGATGTATTTCTTGACTTGAGAAAAGACTCTCCAACATTTGGAAAATGGAATAGTATTGTATTATCATCAAACAACCAAAAGATGGTTTACATTCCAAAAGGATTTGCTCATGGTTACTGTACATTGACAGATAATTGTGAAGTTTTATATAAAGTCGACAATTGTTTTAATCCAAAAAGAGAATCTGGAATTTATTGGAAAGATTCTGATTTAAAAATATCTTTTCCTTTAACAGTAGATGAACCAATTGTTTCAGCAAAAGATTCTAATTTATTGAAATTCAAAGATTTTATTGAGGTTTATGGTTATATTGATGTATAGGAGATAACATGAAACTTTTAATAATAGGCAAAACTGGACAACTTGGTTCTCAATTAATTGTTGATGCACAAAAGTTGGATTATTGTGTATTAACTCCAGATAGAAAAGAACTTGATATTTCAGATCATCGGAAATTTTTAAAAATTGTCAGATTTGAGAAACCAGATGTTGTTATTAATACTGCAGCATATCACAATTTAAAACAATGTGAACAAAATTCATTATCTGCTTTTAGATATAATTGCATTGCTGTCAAAAATATGGCAGAAATTTGTGATAAACAAAATATAAAGTTTATTACATTTAGTACAAATTATGTTTTTGATGGATATAACACTTTATTTGATGAAGATTCTGTACCTTCACCAATACAGATGTATGGAATATCTAAATTAGCTGGCGAATATGCAACACTTAATCATTCTGGAACTGTAATAAGAACTTCTGTTTTGTATGGAATAACTGGTAGAGAAAACTTTATAGATAAACGAATAAAGGATTCTGAAAAATATAACTCTATAGAAGTTGATAATAGACAATCAGTTAGTTCAACTTATGCATATGATTTAAGTAAAGCTGTTTTAGAATTAGTTAATAAAGAACACTGGGGAATTTATCATTTGATAAATGAAGGTCATCATACTTGGTATGAATTAACAAAAGAAATCTATAACATTATGGATATAGATACTCTAGTATTACCAATAGACAGAGAAGGCATATTTGATGGTGTAAGAAAACCAATATCGTCTGGATTACTAAATTTAAGAGCAGAAGAACTTGGAATTAAATTACCAGATTGGAAAGATGCTTTGAAAAGATATTTAACAGAAAAATATGGAGTTTAAGTGTGTAATATAAAAATAAAAGATTTTTATAACTTTATAACAGGTGAAGATTGTGGTAAAGACACATATTCCATTTTTAAAACAACTTATATAAAGTGTAATTATGAACAACTAATATACGATTCGAGAGGAAAATATCTTGGATTGAGAAGACGTAAAATAGATTGTAAAAATGGAAAAATTGTTATAGAAAAACATTATAAATTTGAATCATTTTTATATTTAAAATCACATGATAATATTCCAATATGTCATTGTGAAACTCCAAGAATTTCTACTGTAGAAAATACACAAATGTTACATACATATAGTTATAGATGTTTAAAATGTAGAGGATTACACTATATTACAAAGAAAGATTATGATTCAAGGTATAGAAGAAAGAGATTTATATTAAATCACTTATGGTTTGGATTTTATGGAATATATACAAAGTTTAGATGGAATTAATATGAGCAATGTTAAAAAGAAAGATTATTATGACTGTGTAACTGGTTGTAATGAAATTGAACATGATTATGGGCATTTTGCAACTGTTTTTAAGAAAACTGTAAATGTTGATATGATTTATGACTCAAGAGGAAAATATCTTGGTATAAGAACTTGCAGAGGTTCTTTTAATAATAATGGTAAGTATATTCCAAATAAAGGAATTAGAGATTTTAAATCATTTACAGAACTTTATGAATTATGGAACGGACAGTTGTGTGTACAAATTAATACAGAAAATTTATGAATCTTATAAAGAATTTGTTTAAATGTATAAACTGTGCTTATGCATGTAAAGAAAATACATATAAAGGAAATTCATATTTTTATGATAAAACTTGTTGTCCAAAAAATTATCCTTTAACTATATGGCTACGACAAAATGCTGGATGGAAAGTTGAAAGAAAAAAGAGATGATATGAAAGCTAAAATACAACCAAGAATAAATACTCAAACTAAAAAAATGTTGATTATATTAGAAATACACATAGTTGTTTTAATTGTAGTAACTACAATAGTATTACTATACAAATTCTATGAAAGCTAAAATACAACCAAGAATAAATACTGAAGATCGTACAAAATTAGAGGATGTAATTCCATTATCAACTCCAATAACATTATTTATTGATCCATCAAGCATATGCAATTTTCGATGTAGATTTTGTCCGAATGGACATCAAGAAATTATAAAAGATTCTGGAAGAACTCAGTGTACAATGGACTTTGACTTATATAAAAAGATTATAGATGATTTGAAAGAATTTGACAAACCATTAAAAACATTGAGGATGTACAAGGATGGCGAACCGTTATTAAATAAAAACTTTGCTAAAATGGTAAAGTATGCAAAAGATAGTGGTTGTGTACAATATATTGATACTACAACTAATGGATTTTTGATAACCGAAGAAAGAATGAAACCAATAATTGAAGCAGGATTAGACAAAATAAATATATCTGTTAATGGATTAAGCAATGGACAATTTTTGAGATTCGCCGAAAAAAGAGTTATATTCCATGATTATGTAGAGAACATTAAATCTTTATATAATATTAAAGAAAATTGTGAAATTGTAATAAAAATTCCAAGAGAACTCATACATGAGGTTGTAGACGATTATTTCTATAAAATTTTCGGTGATTATTGTGATAGAATATTTATCGAAAATTCGATGAATTGTTGGCCAAAATTTGATGTAGAAAAAAAAGCAAATATGCAAGTATCAAAAGAAAAAGGGATTTATAATCAACCTATATCAGAAGTAAATTGTTGTCCATATATATTTTATTCGATGTCAGTAAACAGTGATGGATTAGTCAGTGTATGTTTCTTAGATTGGCAACACAAGATGATTATCGGAGATGTCAAAACTCAGAGTATCAAAGAAATATGGGATGGATTTAAGATATTTAAATATCAATTTATGAATTTAGACAGAAAAAGAAAAGAACATCCCATATGCGGAAAATGTCAACAACTATCTCACGGAATGGCAGATAATATCGATCCTTATCTTAGTGAATTAAAAGAAAGATTTTTGTGTAAGAGGTTGTAATATGGTTTCAGATACAATAACAGATGAAATTAGGTGGAAAGATGTTGTAACTATAACAGATTCAGAAATAATAATTAATGGACAAGATAACAAAATAATAAAAATATTAGGAAATAATCACACATTTAGAGCTGTAATTATAGATGAAAATGAAAATGAACTTGATCCACAAATATTAATAAGTATATGTAAAACGACAAATGGAGAAATTGAATATTTTCCAGCAAGAGTATTTTATGCAGACATTAATATGTTCAAAGGAAATTATGATACAAAAAGAAAAGGAAAATTAGATTCTTGTACTTTTAAGGCATATTATGAATGGTTTATGTTCAAAAGAACTGTAACTTTGAATTCTAATGATAAATTAATAATCAAAGTTGTTGATTTTAAAGGTAAAATATCAAAAGAAAAGACAAAGTTTGCTCTCGAATGTAACATAATAGGTTGATTGAATGAGAGAATTAACATCTTGGGAAAGGAGTTAATTCAGGAATGATAATTGGAATTTTATTGGAATAATTTTAACTGTATGGTATTTAGGTTTATAAAATGAGAATATTACATATAACAAGCCATCTTGGTGGTGGCGTAGGTAGAGCAATATCAGGATTGGTTGAACAATCAAAAATGGCTCATCCAGAAACTGAACATCAAATTATATGTCTTGAAAACTTAGAAAAGAGTGAATCTTTAGATAAAATTCGTAAGACTGGAACTAAAGTTATAATTCATCCTCTAAAAAGTGAACTTACTTGTTTAATGAGGCATTCTGATATAGTACAATTGGAATTTTGGAATCATCCTGCTTTATTTAAATGGTTATGTACAACAGAAATTCCAGAAATTCGATTAATAACTTGGTCACACATCAATGGGTTATTTAATCCGATAATTCCAAACAAACTTATAGAAAAATCTCATAAACTTATTTTAACATCACAATGTTCACTTTGGAATGAAAATCTTACTGGATTAGATTATGTGTATAGTAGTGGTGGATTTGAATTTTCAGAAATTGATAGATCAAGTGATAATAATTTATTGGTTGGATATTTAGGAAGTACAAACTTTTCTAAAATTCATCCAAATTACGCAAATTTTATCAATGAAGTAAATATTCCAAATTTTAAAGTTAAAGTTATAGGAGATATTCACAATAAAAATATTTTAGAAAAACAATCTGATAAATTAAATTTTAAAGGATTTGTTTCTAATATTAAAGATGAATTATCATCTATAAATGTACTTGCTTATATTCTAAATCCTGAACATTACGGAACAACTGAAAATGCATTATTAGAATGTATGAGTCTTGGAATAGTTCCAATAGTTTTAAATAATAAATGTGAAGAATGTATTGTAAACGATGGTATTGCTGGATTTATAGTTAAAAACAAAGAAGAATTCGCAAAAAAGATTGAATATTTATATAAAAATCCAGAAAAAAGAAAAGAAATGGGAATTTTAGCTTCAAAATTTGTAAGAGAAAAATTTTCAGTTGAAAGAACAGAATTACGATTGAACGAATTTTATAAAGAATTAATGTTATCAAACAAAAGAGAAATAAATTTTAAAGAAATCTTCGGAAGTACTCCAGATAAATGGTTTTTATCATGTCAACGAGATAGATACATATTTCAAGAAGATGGAACTATATTTATATCATCATATATAACAAAAGAATATGCAAAATATATGTTGCACGAAGAAACAAAAGGATCAGTCTTTCACTTTTCAAAATATTTCCCTGAAAATGAACTACTAAGAAAATGGGCAGAAAATTTAAAGTCGTTGAGAGATAACAATGAAAATAAATAAAATAAATCAAGACAAGATTTTAAAAGCAATAGAATTAGTTTGTCCTTTATTAAAGAACGATTTAATCGAAGAAGCATACGTTGTAGGTTCTGTTGCAAAAGGGACTGCAAAAGTCGAGTCTGATGTTGATGTTTATTTAATAAATTCGAAATTTGAAGGATACGACACTCAGTTATATTCTGATTCATTTCGTGAGAATGTTAAGAAAGTGATAGATCATTTAAAAAATAGAGGAATTGAATTTAGAAAAATAGAAACTAAAAAACAGAACCTTATTAGAAATTTTTATTACCAAATATATAAAAACGAAATTTTTCATTTTATGTATGATTACGAATCAGAATCTGTAAAAGATGCTGGAGAATATATAGAAATTAATGATGAACTTTGTGACGAAATAAATGAGTTGGTGTAGAATAATGGTAGAATATAAAATTGATAAGGAAATAGAAATAAAAAATCCAAACTTTAATAAGTTTCCATCCTTCTCTGATTTAAAAAATATTGTAAATTCTCAACCATCTAAAAAAGTTGAAAATAAAACAACATTTAAAAACAACAAAGATAAAATTTCAGATAACAAAAGAAGATGGAACATATTTTTAACATTACAAGGAAATAATGAAAAAACTCCACCAACATGTAAAGATATAATAACTCCTTTGGAAGATATGAGAGGACGATTAATTCATGCTGGTGTATATGAATATTTTAATGAATGTAACAAAATCTTAGTTATTGGAGCAGGAGATGGTGGTGAAGTTAAACTTTTGAAGGAACAAGGATATGATGCAACTGGAACAACGTTACATTGGAGTGACAAAAAGTTTGCAAAGAATTTTTATGATGTAGACTTACATATTGAAGATATGCATGATATGACTTTTACTCATGGAACTTTTGATGGAATATACTCGCACCATTCATTAGAACATTCAATATCTCCATTGATGTCATTATTTGAATTAAGAAGAGTATTGAAGAATGATGGAAAAATATATATTTGTGTTCCACAATCAGGAACTGGAAATGAAACTGGAATACAACATTACTCTGTTCTAACAGAAACTTTATGGAAACACTTATTAGATATAGTTGGATTTAAAGATATTGTTATATATTCAGATAGTGGAAACACTATAATGAAAGCAACTAAAGACATATATAAGGAATGTCCTGGAAGACATTTTGAAATTGAACTCATAAAAGAAGGATTGTATAAATAAACTAAAATTGAAAGAGAAGATAATTATGCGAAATAAATTAGCAAAATGTAATAAATGCGGAAGTGACGAAACGCATGTAACATTATGGATAAGAGGAGAATCAGTCATATCAAGATGTTTTGAATGTGGGACTATTCAACAAGGAGATCTTATAGAAAGAAAATTAGTTCCATATAAATGTTACATATGTGATAAAGATATAACAGAGATAAATGAAAAATTAATTCCAATGTGGCATGGTATTAAGATTGATTTAAATAAACCAAAGTATGTGTGTAATTTTTGTTATAAAATGTGGAAAGTTAATGTTCTAAACCATGACAATGAACTTAAGGAAATCGATAGAATAGAAAAAGAAAAAATACAAAAAGAAAAAGAAGAAAAAAGACGTTCGTATTTAAATTCTATGGAAAAAGAACAACTAATAGATTTAATAATTGTAACAGAAAGTATTCAAGAAAGTGAAAAATTGGATTAATAATAGTTTAAAGAGTCAACCATGAGAAGAGAATCTGAAATTGTTACAATAAATTACAATGAACTCCCAAATAGATTTATATCGTATAAATTATTGGATGAAATTTATATGAGAACAAAACCATCATTATTTGATATATCAAGAAAGATTGACAAACCTGTTATTCTATATGGAGCTGGAAATCTTGGAAAGATGGCAAAAGAATATTTTGACAAAATAGGAATTACTTTTCTTTATGTAGTTGACAAAAATCCAGAAAAATACTCTAATGATTTATTCTGGTATGACATTGATATATTCAGAAGTTCTGATGTACCAATTCAATTTAAAGATAGATGTTTACTTGTTATGTGTATAGTAACCGAACCATACAATATTATAATGTCACAATTAAAATCTGAAGGATGGACTGATATAATTCCATTTTATGATATAACTTTAACATATCAAAACAAACACCCATTAAATAATGGATGGATTTCAAGTTTATTAAGTGAAGAAGATGTTGGTGGAACGGAATTTGTAATAACAAACTTATTTGATGACATTTCTTATGCACATTACTTACAATTTATAGCTTGGCATTCTTTACATGAAGAATGGATATTTAAAGATGCTCCAATAATAACAAAAGACAAATATTTTATACCAGAAATTATAAATATTTTGAGTGAAAATGAGACTTTCATTGATGTTGGAACATATCATGGAGAATTTACAAAGAAGTTTATGAATGTTGTTAATAATAAATTTAATTCTATACGAATGATTGAACCAGATTATAATAATATAGATAAACTTCTTAATGTAATGCATAATGATATGAATAATTATAACATATCTCTCATACCAAAAGCTCTTGGAAAAATCAATGGAAAAAAGAAATTTTGTGATGGATTAAAATGCATGTCTCAGATTAGTGAGATTGGAAATGTAGAAGTAAAAGTGTATACACTTGACGATCTTAATTTGACTCCATCGATTCTTAAAATACACGTTGAAGGAACAGAAAATGACATCTTTGACGGTGGGTTAAAAACAATAAAGAAAAATCGACCAGTAATTATGATGACTGTATATCATAATAGAGATGGATTATGGAAAACTACTACAAATGCAATGAAATCATTAGATGATTATGTTTATTATTTTAGATTACATCTATGGTGTGGAACATGTGCAGTTTTATATGCAATTCCTATGGAGAGACTGAAGTGAATACTAAAGTATTATTTATTGTAATGTCACATACTCTTAAAACAGACAGTACAAAAAATATAAAACAACTAAACTCTAAGATAATGCCTTATGGTGTACTTTCAATATCAACTTATTTAAAGAAAAATTGTGAATCAGTTGACATAAAAATAATAGACTGTAATTTGTATGATTATGATAATTATGTTGCCTTAATAAAAAATACAATAACAGAATTTAAACCAGACATTGTTGGGTTATCAATGAATTTTGACAATTCATATAAATATCTCGAAAGTTTGAAATTTATAAAAGAACATATTGATGAAGATTCTATTATAATATTAGGTGGATCATCAGCAAGTTCTTTATATAAAGAAATACTAAATGAATACTGTTATATTGATGCAATTTGCTTCAGAGAAGGAGAAATTCCTCTTTTGCAATTAGTAAATAGTAAATGTAATAATAGAAAAACATTAATTGAGAATTATAAATCATTTATTACAAAAAAGTCTATAGAAAAAGAAAGAAACCCAGAGCCATCTTTTGTGAAAGATTTAGACAATGTTGTAGACATCGATTATAGATTTATAGATGTCTCAAAATATCAAATGATACAACCATTTTCACCATTTTTACAAACAAATAAATATAAAGAATTAAAGAAAAATCATTTTTATCTTATAACAAGTAGGGGATGTCCATATAAATGTGTTTTCTGCGCAACTCATACACTTTATAACAACAAAATTCGTTATGCAAGTATAGAAAAAGTAATTTCGCATGTAAAACATTTAGTCGATAACTATAGAATGAATTTATTAACAATATACGATGAACAACTATTATTAAATAAAGAGAGAGCAAAAGAGTTATTTAGACGTTTAGCACAATTTAATTTAAGAATAGACACACCAAATGGATTGTCTGTAGCATTTATCGATGATGAAATGGTAAGTCTTATGAAGAAAGCTGGATTTGATACAGCTGTATTAGCAATCGAATCTGGTTCTGATTATATGCTCAGAAAAGTTATACATAAACCATATGATATTAAAATGGTTAAGCCGTTAGTTAAAATATTAAGGAAACATAATTTTTTTATTTTAGCAGCATTTGTTATTGGAATTCCAGGAGAAACAGAGGAACTTAGACAAGAAACAATAGACTTTATAGAAAATATAGGATTTGATTGGATAAGTGTTAATGCAGCATCACCTTTGAGAGGAAGTGAATTATATAATATATGTATTAAAAATGGTTACATAGAAAAAGATTCTAAAATCGGTGAACTCGAATACGAAATGAAAAATTACAGAATAAATGCTCCACCACACTTAACTCCAGAAATAATAAATAAAACAGTTCAATCGATGAATTTAGACATAAACTTTGTAAATAATTACAGGATGAAAATTGGTGATTACAAAACGTCAGAACTTTGTTTTAAGGATGTCATAGAAAGAGTTCCTGATCATGCATTTGCTCATTATTATTTAGCAAAATCGCAAGAAAACCTTGGACTATTGAAGCAATCAGAGTGTCATTACAATAAATTTTACTGTATAATATCTGAAGATAAAACATGGAAAGAATGGGCTACTCACTTTGAACTTATATAAATGTAGGTGAATTAAAAATGAAAGTTTTGATAATAGGTGGAAATGGCAATATAGGTTACCATTGTACAATGGAATCTCTTAAACTTGGTCATAAAGTATGGTCAATAAATAGAGAATCTAATTCATTTGAACATCGTAAATTATATTCAGATACTATTAATTTAAGAATATTAAATATAGATATTAGAAATGTTTTATTGGTTAGAGAAACACTTATTAATGAAGGATTTGATGAAAATAATAAGTTTGATGTAATAGTAGATTTTACATGCATGAAATCAGAACACGCAAATTCAGCAATTAGATTGTTTAACAAAATAACAAACCATTATATATTTATAAGTTCAACTGCAGTGTATAAAAGACCATATAAAGAAATTTTTGCAAACGAATCATCAGAATTAGATTATAATACGAAATGGGGATATGCATATAATAAAATTCAATGTGAAGAAATTTTTAAAGATGCTTATAAAAATATAAGATTTCCTGTAACAATTATAAGACCTGCTTATACTTATGATACAACAATTCCTTATGCAATTGGGCATGATAAAGGATGGACAATCTGTCATCGTATTATAGATGGAAAACCGATTATATTATTAGGTGATGGAATAAGTTTATGGTCACTCTCTCATTCAAATGATATAGCTAAAGCTATAATTTCATTGTTTGAAATTTCTAAATCGATTAGTCGTACATTTCATATAACAAGTGACGAATATCTTACATGGAAAGAAATAACTGAAATAATTGCAAACGAACTAAATGTTTCTATCTTAAACATTGTATATGTTCCAACAGAATATTTTGTTCGTAATAAATTAGATGTTGGAATTCATTTACATCATCATAGAATGTGGAATGATTTGTATGACAATTCGAGAATTAATAAAATAATTTATTGGAAACCTAAAATTAAATTTAAAGATGGTATCAAGGAAACAATTAAATGGTTTGATGAAGATAATAGAAGAAAGTGGATTAATGATGATCTAAACAAATTCTTAGATGAAACATGTAAAAAATTTAGTAGGTTATGATGAGACGAGCAATATTTTTTACATCAAGTTGTGGAACAGATAAAGAAAATGAATTTGAATCATGTAGAGGTGAAGGGAGAATATCCATAAATACCGCTTTTGGATTTTCATTACTTGGTTATGAATGTTATGTAGTAAATGCTTACAAGTTTTCTTTACCAAAAAAGATATGGGAAAATGTTTATATAATAAATAAACCAGATGAAAATGTCGTGTATGATATTGCATTTTCATGGAATCTTGAACATTTGATCAAAACTCCTAACTTCAAATATAAAATAATAACAACTTATACCGATACACCAAGATTGCTCAAAATTATAAAGGAACAAAATTTAGATATTATATTAACATGTAATGTTCCTTGTATGATGCATGAATCTTCGCATTACAATTATCAAAATACTCAATATCTTCCAGTGATTTTTCCAATACCAAGTGTGAATATAGGATTTCTTCCATATAAATTTGAACCAAAACTTCCAGAATTAAATGTTTTGTTATACCATAGTACATGGGAACACACAATTGCAAGAAGTCAATATTACATTCACAAACAACAATTAATAATAAATACTCTAAATCAGAAATATAAAGTTAATCTTAATGTTTTAGTTGCCAATGAAAATGTTAGAAAAAGAATTCCTTTGATATATGATTTGTTTAAATGTAATAAAATTACTTGTATAGATAATGAGAAACTTAGATATAATGACATTATAAACTTAATATCAAGTGTTGATTTGTGTCTTCCTGTTGGTGCAATTTTTATGCCTGGACCACTTGTTGTTGATATATTAAGTCTTGGAAAACCGATAATATACACACTCGAAGGATATCCATCAAAAACGGAATTTAACAATAATTGTTTGTGTAAATGTTCAGATTATATATTAATAGGTCCAGAATCTGACACAGTTTCAATTGAAAAAATTGAAAAGTTGCTCAAAAATTTAGAAATTTCATTTAATTATTATAGAAAATCAATAGAAGATTATGATTATAAAAATTGGAAAAAGTGCACAGAAGAGTTTTTAATCAAAAATTGTGAATATAATACTAATGTTATAAACATCAATGATAATATAAGGAAAATTGATAATATGAATGATAACATAACAAAAGATACTACATTAGAAAATAAATTTGGTGATAGAATAGATTGGGATCATCATGTAAATGAAATACTAACATCTTTAAATGAAGATGCTAACACCATATTTTACAAGAAAGAAAATGAGAAAATTGATAAATTGAAAAAATATAAAGATCCTGAAACTTGTACATACAAACAAAAAGTTCTTGATTGTGGATGTCATATAGGAAGATGGATCGAAGTATTTAGAGAAAATAATTATGATTATACTGGGGTAGATCAATCCAAAGTTGCATTAGAAACTGCATTAAAATACAAACCAGACGGAAAATTTGTGCATAGTTTATTATGGGAAATGAATTTTAATAATGAATTTGATATAGTTCATACAAATGCCGTTTTACAACATAATAAATTAAATGAACAAGAAAAGATATTATCAAGAATCAGTAAAGCTTTGAAGAATGATGGAATTCTTATTATAGCTGAAAGTACAGTTAATCGTGAAACTGAAACCCAGAGAACTTATAATGGTTGGATTAAATGTATAGAAAATCATGGATTTAAATTTTTAGAATCTTGGCACAAAAATGAACTCGGTTTAAACGACAATTATATATTTATTAAGGTAAATAAAAATAATGAAAATGACAAAGAAGGTTGTACTGTTGTTAATCAAAACGTTGACAAGGATACTTTAGAAAAATTAATATGTAGTAAACCAAACTATGATAATTATACCAATCATTTCAAATCTAAAGGATTAACAACAAAAGAATATACAATTGACAGTCTTAAATCTAATATAAAAAATCACAGTGTATTTTACTGTACAATATGTCAACATCCAGAAGAAGCATTACCAAATGCTCAAAGAGTTAGACCTTATGTTGATGAAATTATAATAGTTTACAATCAACCTAATGTTATAGAACAAGTTAAATCTGAGTTTGATGGATTGGGAGCAACATTACACTATGTAGATTGGAAAGAAGACTTTTCATTCAAAAGAACTCAATATATTAGAAAATCTGGAGAAGTCGCATTGCAAAAAGGTTATGACAAAAATAAATTATGGATGTTAATAACAGATTCAGACGAATTTATATCTAAGTCAGTATTACAAAATTTAGAATCTATAATTACTAAAGCCGAATTATCTAAATCTACAATATGTACTGTAAATGCTCATGATTATTTCATTAAAGGTGAGGGAACAGCAAATCCATTTACATTTATACCAAGACCTTTGGAAGATATTAAAAAAGAAGAAATAATAATGGAAAGTGTGTCCAATTATCATAAAGAACTTTTAGTAAAATATCAAGACAGATTAGAGTACAAAGGAAAGGTTCATCACACTTTACACGGTTCAGGATTAAGAACGATGCAAGCTCCAAGAGAATATTATTATGACCATATAAAAACCGACGCAGATTTACATCCTCATGGGTGTAGAAACTGGTTTATAGGAGGCGGAGGAGTTCAAGAATTTGGTGAAAAATGGAAACTGTTACGTTCAATAACAGATAAATATGGGTTAGATACATGGGAAAAAATGGAAAAAGTAATGAAGAATGGAAATATTCAACAAGACATTAAACAATTCTTCATAGATCATAAAGACGACAACGATAGGCACACAGATTCGGAATTACGTTCATTCTATGCTTTTTATAACATACTACACTCAAGAGAATTTATAAACACTACTCAAACTGTAAAGACTGTTATCACAAAAGATAGAATAGTTGATCCGGAATGTGCAAGTTCTGACGGAAAATTATACCAATTCATAGAATCCGAATATCTCAGAATCTTAGGAACTAACGCAGATCCTGTAAAAACAACTCAGTTTATAAACGATATAAATTGTGGTAAAATGAAAAAGGAAGATGTGACATCATTTTTGAACAGTATAAAAAGTGGAAAAGATGATTGGAAAAAACATGCGACTAAAAAAGATGAATTGATAAACACAAGCGAACCTCTTTATCCAAATCCACAAAAAGAAACAGGAGACTATATAAAAGATTTAAATTACCACTTTCAAGATGTCAAAGTAGATTCTTATCCATCAAATGTTCGAAATATTGAAACTCCAAAAGTAGAAACACAAAAAATCGAATCTACAAAGCCCGAAACATTAAACAGTATAGATATAGAATTAAATAAAATTTCAGATGAATTCAAAAATAAAGTAATTGATGCTTACATTAAAATATTAAGGAGATATCCTGACGATGGAGGACTTTTAAACTATGCAGATAAACTTAGACGTGGAATGAGTGAACATGGACTTGAAAAGATACTTAAAATGAGTGATGAATACAAAGAGAAAAGTGCATTTTTCAAACAGGAATGATTATGGATACAGTAAATGACATTATAAATATAACAATAGAAACATCAACATTTTGTAATGCAAAGTGTATTATTTGTCCAAATCATGAAAAGAGTCGAGATTTCTATCTTACACCTTTAGAAGATTTCAAAGAATCTTTATTGAAGTTTCCAAACTTAAAATCTGTTTCTCTATGTGGAATGTATGAACCACTCTCTGACAACAGATTACCACAAATATTAGATATAATAAAAAGTGTGAATCTAAAAATGGACATAACAATCTTTACAAATGCAAGTCTGCTTCATAAATGGGAAGATTTGATATTAGAAGACACAAACATTTCACATATAATATTTTCAGTTCATGGATTCATGAAAGAGACATACAATGAAGTAATGAAAGGATTAGACAGAGATAAAGTGTATCAGAATATAATAAACTTTTGTAATAAAAGAAATAATAAGAAAATAAAAACACCGATAACATCAGTTGCTTTCATCAGAACGTCTATAAACAAAGGAGAACTAAATCAATATATAAAATTCTGGAAGCAATATGCTGATAATGTAGCCAACTTTGAACTTATGAATTGGAATGGAACTGTCAATAACTACAAAAAATTATATGATAAAGAAAAAACAACATATCGTTCATGTCCAATGTTTGAAAATCCACTTGTCATAGATGCTTATGGAAACATTGTAAGATGTTGTTACAATTTAAAATTTAATTATGGAAATGTAAAAGAAAATGGAATAGAAAATTGGTTATCCAAAAAAAGAGTATCTACACTATATCCAGACATTGATTGTTTTAAATGTGATGGTTGGAAGATTTAGGAGACATTATGAAAGAACCTATTAAAAATTTTACAGTAAAATATTCAGACAGTAATTCAAATGTTAAATTTGACGAAAAATGGAATAATTATGTAAAGAAAGAAAATGTTAATTTTGATGAAATTGACATTAGTAAATGGTGGAACTCTTATTTGGCATTAACCAAAAAAATTGATACTGATGGAAGAGGCTATGAACATTCAGATATAATAAACACGACAGATGCTGGTTGTTTATATTACATAAATGAATTTACATCAAATGCTCCAGTGTCAGAATATCCAAAAATTTTAGATATAGGAGCTGGTGATGGAGGAGAAACTTATATTCTAAAAAATCGAGGTTATGATGTAATAGGAATAACGATTGGACAAGATAATGTTACAAAAGCAAAAGAACAATATAACATTGATCTTATTAACACTGATATGAATTGTTTGAACTTTCCAATAAATTCTTTTGATGGAATAATGATGATTCAAGCTTTTGAGCATTTCTTGTCACCATTTATAGCTTGTATTGAAATGTGGAGAGTATTAAGAGTTGGTGGTTTATGTTATATAGATGTACCAAGTCCATCTGATTTACCAATGTGGAACCTTGGGCATACAAACTTATTATATCCAGATCAATTGATAAACATTTTTTCAATGTGCGGATTTGAAGTTTACAAAAATTTATCGACTCAACATAGACCAAGATTCATTTTTAGAAAGTTGAGCATTTCAAAAATAAGAAATTGGGAACAATTGAGATACATCATAAATGCAAGAAATGAGGTTTAAATGACAGAAAAAATATTATGTACAACATGTGGAAATGTTTATAATTTAGATGAAGTTAGTATACATTATGAATTAAAGAATGTTTACAATGAAGTTTATAGTACAATTTATAAATGTAAATACTGTGAAGAAAAAATGTTGTATGAAATAAAGCTAAATAAGGAAGAAGAACTTAGATACAAAGAAGAGTCTCGCAAATTAACTCGTGACGAAAAATATAGTTCTATTATAGGTCAAAGAATATTAGATGTTCTAAGTAACGAACAAAATGAACTGTATATTATATTAGAAAGTGGTGAAAAGATATATCATGAATCTAATGAAGATTCGACTCTAATGATTATATAACTAATTCAATGAGGTTTAGTGTTATATGAATAATCAAATTAAAATTTCAGCTTGTATATTAACAAGAAATGAAAGCAATTTAATAAAAGATACTGTTAATCACATTTATGATTATGTTGACGAAATTATTGTTAATGATGCTTCAGACGATAATAAATCAATACACGAATTGCATGATTTACAAATATCAAAAAAGTGTAAAATACCAGTTATAATACATAAATATATAGGAATTTCAAATAATTTTTCCGAAATGAGAAATGAAATACAAAACTTAGTATCTGGAGATTATGTTCTGCATATAGACACAGATGAAAGATTTAACGTAACATTTCTCAAAAATATGAGAAATATTATAAATGACTTTTTAGAAAAGAAAACATTACCATTAATGTTTAGATTTCCAAGAATTGGTGATCAGAATATAGAAATACATAAAGAAGATTACCAAATTAGATTTTTAAATAAAAAATATACAAAATGGACAAGAAAAGTTCATGAAATTCCAATTATAACACACAATAAAAAATATGAAATATTTAATCAAGAAATGATTATAACAAATCTTGTGTCATTAGATCAATATCCAATGATACATTTAAAGAAAAATAGAACTGAGATGCAAAAACGTTGGAATAATATAGAATTAAACGACGAATCATTCAATACTAAAAATCTATTAGTTTGTTCAATGTTCAAAAATTCATCATTATGGTTAAAAGATTTCTTCAATTCTATAGAAAACATGTACTATTTTAATGATATAAGTGACAATGTACTAAAAATACGATTTGCTTTCTTAGATTCTGATAATATCGACGAAACATCAAAAATATTAAATAATTATAGAATATCATCTTCTATATTATATATATGGTATAAAAAATATGTCATGAATGATGATGTTGTAAATAATAACATTACAAATAATAGATTCAAAAAATTGGCAGAACTTAGAAACTACTTATTAACAGAATCTATAAAAAATACATATGAAAATACATTAAAAGATGATGATCTAATTCTATTTATAGATTCAGACATAAAATTCGAAAAAAATATTGTTCATGAATTAATAAATGACATGAAAAAATGTAATGCCGACATCATAGCACCGATGATATACATAGACAATTACAAAGATAAATTAAATTCTTACTTTTATGACACATTGGCATTCAGAGATATAAATGGAAATAAATTTGAGCATTTAAGTCCTTATATAAACAAGTTTATCATCCATAATGGAAAAGTTGATGAAAATAAAGATAAATGTGAAAAATATAAAAAAGATTCAGAACTGATTGAACTTAAGAAAATAAGTAGATTATTAAATAATAAAAATAAAAGAAATTTCACAGAACAAGAGATTCCATATAAAGATATAGGTGAATATATAAATCTCGATATACCAATTGAAGTTGGAAGTGTAGGTTCATTTTACATAATGAAATATAAAGTTATAAAAAATACAAAATACACTGGTAACAATAATTCAGAACAAGTAGAATTTTGCAACAACGCAAGATTGAATAATTATAAAATATTCATTTCACCAAGACTTTCAGTACTACACGTAAATTTAGAAAAATATGGAATGAAATGGCATTAGTAAATTAATATAGGAGAAATTAAAATGGAATATGAAATAAAGAATGGAAAATTAATAATAAATATAGAATCAATAATACAAGACATTAAAGATATAAATGAAGACTTGATTAAAGAAAATAAAGACAAATTGAATTTTGTTAAAGATGTATCAGACTCAAAATTCGCGAAGTCTTTTAGTAAAACTGTAGAAGAGAACATTCCAGAAATTGTAAAATCTGTACAGAAATCTAATGAAATAATAAAAAACGATGAATATAAAGAGGAAAAAGAAGGAAAAGACTTTGGATTTGGAGATATCAAAACAAACGAAAAGTTCAACACAAATCAACTTCTTATAACAACATCGACAAACACGAAACAAGATATTGGTCAAATATCAGATTTAGATAATGAGATATTTGGTTATGATAGAATAAGAATTTTCGATTCTATAGGAAGAAAGTCTGAAAAAATTAATTTGATCAATGATGGTCCAGACATAATGTATGCAATTGTTAATAGAACTGGAGTAGATGATGATAGTGGAATATGGACACATCAATCCAATGAAGAACTTGAAAAAACGTGGGTAACAACTCAAGATAAAATCAAAGAGTCGTGGTCAACAAATGAAATAATGATTTATCCTGGCGAGAAAGCAATAATTACCAACGATATATATGAAATAAGAGTACGTTCTCCAACTCAAGGAAACAAATATAGAGTTATGGAAGATGATATTATCGGAAATACGATTAGGCAAGTGATGTAAATGTTAAACTGTCCAGATTATCCAATGCAAATTGAACATTTACCCGAAAGAAATAACAGAATTCATATTGGATTTAGTGATTGTTTAAATATTGAAGTAGAGAGTTCTGAACTCTCTTTTGAAGAACTAAAGAACGAAGCACTTTCTTTAGTTGAAACTATAAAGAACGACATTATGAAATCAAAAACTAAACCAAATCCTAATGATGTAGCGTGATTAAATGGGGAAAGGACAATTATGTGCTCTTAATTCTGGAAGAAAAAGATTTGAAAATATGAGTGAAGAAGATAAAGAAAAGTTTAAAGAAAAAAACAGAGAAACTTCTAGAAATTGGTATCTTAAAAATAAAAAAGAAACTTGTAAAAGAAGACGTGAAATTTATTTAAAAGCAAAAGAACAAAATAAAAAAATATAAGTTTGGAATATTTAAAAATTAAGAGAACAATAATGACATTAGAAGAAGATGAATTAAAAGAAATGAAAAGATTACGAGATGAAATTGGATTTTCTATGAGTAAATTAATTGAATTAAAGAAAAGAGGTTATAAAATAGTCAAAATTGAGGAGAAATAAAATGAAAATAAATATCGAAACAAAAGATGTAAAAATTGTAACAGAATGTGAAGATAAGGAATTTATAAATTTTATGGACAATGTACTTACTTCAAATATGGCATGTAACTTTGGAAGTTCTCTTGGTCATACACTTGGAAAATTCATAGAGACTTTCTTTAATAAGAAAGAGGTTATAAAATGAGATTTGAAGACGTGTGCATAGATGAAACTATGAGATTCTCAACAATGAGAAGTGTAGATAAAGGAACAGATGGAGATGTTATATCATTAATATGTCCAAGTGGTTATCATATAGAAATCAAAGGAAAGAATCGTTCATTTGGAAAGTATCCACTTCAAATTAAATTAGTGAATAAAGATAATGTTGAACTATCAGAAGATACTACAGTTCGTATTTTTATAAAAATGATAAGTGAATCATTAATGAATGTAGGAAAATTTCTTTATAAGGATGTTTGTTTCAAAGAAGGAAAAGAAGGATTTGAATTTGAAAATAATATATTATTAGAAGAAAGCGATAATTTATGCTTTCGTGTCGAAAATTCCAATATAAATATAGATTCCTATAATACTAAATTTAGTATTGATGTTAAATTGATTAGATTAGAACATAATTATAAGGAATAGATATGACATTAGATACACTCAATCCAAAAATACAACAGATGGTAAATAGTCAAGTAAATTACATCAGAAGAATGTCGATGCTTACTGACGAACAATTAAAATTAGTTCTAACTAAACAACTTGTAGAACATCCACATCTAATAGACAATTACAGTCAAGAAGAACAGAAAAAGATGTTTCATGATATGAAGAAAGCTGCAGTAGATGTAAAAGCAAGTCCTGTAAAGTTTGCAAGAAAAGTAGATAGTAATATTAAACTAATGTAGATTTGGAGAATAAATCGAATGAAAATACACTTTTTCTCAAACTCATTGAAAACCAACAGTGGTTTCTCAATCGTAACGAAAAACTTGGCTCAAGAACTAAAGAAACTTGGTCATGAAGTTACAATGACTGGAATTCAGACAGCAACAACACCTGAATATACATATAATATAGAGTGTTTACCTTTTGCGACTCATACAAGTGAAGTAGAACAATTTAAGAATAATTTAATGCAAGTTGACCCAGATGTTGTTATATATATAAATGAGATGTACACAGATTTACGACATCTTACAAAGATATTTCCACGAACTATTTGCTATGTTCCGGTAGAGGGAATTGGATTACCAGATTATGTTTCAAAAGATTTAAATTTAATTGCAACTAACGGAGGAAGAGTAATTGCCCAATGTGCTTATGGATTTAATCAGATGATAGAAAATGATGTACAATCATTAGGTTACATTTATCATGGTTATAACGAGAAGATATTTAAACAATTAGAAAAATCTGAACTTACAAATAGATATTGTTTTTATTCAACTGAAATGGGAAAAGAATCTATAAATCCAAGAAAGTTGTGTGATTGTTATCATTGTAACATTATACCATCAGAACAATTGTTTTGTCGAAAGTTTAAAGATGAACTTGTAAATATATGTACATATAAAAATGAAAAGTGGACAGAAACTTGTGAATTACCAATATATAGATTAAAAGAACAATTTGATAACAAGTTTGTATATTTATTTGTAGGTCAGAATCATTTGTTACGAAAGAAAATAAACAGATTATTAATGTCATTCACAATGTTATTGGATTCTAAACAAATGAAAGATAGAATTCATTTACATTTACATTGTCAACCACAATCTCCTACAGGACTTGATTTATTAGAACTGTGTAATAGACTAAAAATACAAGATAATGTATCATTTTCTTATGGAACATGGCGCAGTAGTGGATGGTCAGAACAAGCATTATTGATATTGTATAACTTAGTAGATGTTCACGTGTCTGCGACATCGAGCGAAGGTTTCGGATTGCCAATTCTGGAGAGTATGGCTTGTGGAATTCCACAAATAGCTCCAGATAATACGTCCTTAACAGAACTGATTGGAAAAGATGATAATAAAAGAGGATTGCTCGCAAAAATAAACGATTCTGATATGATAATTGATATGACAAGTCGACAACTTGTAGATATATCAGATTTAAGTTCTAAAATGAAAGAAATGTACACAAACAAAGAACTCAGAAAAAAATGTTCAGAAAATTGTTTAGAGTTTGTTAAACCTCACACTTGGAGTCAAATATCATTGAAATGGGATAAAATAATAAGAGAGATGAAATAAAACAATGAAAGAAGAAGATTTTTACAGGGAATTATTATTTCTTGTAACCATTATTACCTTTATATATTTACTATACAGAAGACATTATCTACATCAACAACTCAAATAATAGGTGAATTACTAAATGGATTATGAAAAATCAAATGATATAACAGATATACTACAAAACTTGATAACTCTATATTTCAAGAAAGATTATAAATCTATATGTAAAATATTAGAAATAACTTATAATCCAAAATATAATCACAAAAATTCTGTAAATTTTATAAATAATTATTATGATAATGGAATGGAATTTGTAGTTGATGACAATCCATTAAAACGAGCAAGAGTTTATATTGACGATGAAACTAAAATAATATTAGATACTTTATATATGGTAACATACAATTCTATAGATAAAAGAGTTCTTATAGATACAATAATAAAAAAATGGATAGATAAAATTTATGTAAATTTTACAATAAATAGAAAAGATGTAATAGAAACTGTTGGAAAGGAAACTCGAATTGTATTAGAAGTTGGTGATAGGACATGGAACAATCTATCTATAACTTGTAACAACAAATGTATAAATATAAAAGAAGGATTTAAAATGTCGATTTTTAACTATCTCAATGAAATTTCAATCGATAACTTAACAAATTAATATAATTATTTTTTTTCATTTATTTATATTTAATTTTTATTATAATATTTATTTTATATATATGACGTATTTTTAGTAATTTAAGTATTTTTAGGATGTCTTATAATTGCTTATATACTCAAACGTCATATATTAGTATGATAAGATAACGTACCGTACCAACTCAAATATTAAGAAATTAATATCAAATATCATACAATTTATCATAATTATTAAGGAATTTTACAAATGACATGTCCTTGCTTATATCCAATAATAACAACTATAACAGACTCAGATGGAGACAAAAACACATACTGGGGCATGCCAGATGATGAACTCGATGATGGTGAATTTAAGATACCTAAACTTGATTATGTTGAACAAGAAGGTGTGGAATATGTTGCCGTTATTTGGGAAGATCCTAAGGATGCTACTATTAAGTCGTATGAAGTAAATGGACATTTAGTATATGCAGGATGCGCATACGAAGATTTAAAGAAATCTGGAAACAAAAAAGTTTGCAAAGAAAAAATGTTATTTGTTGTATTACACCCAAAAGAAGAATGGAATTCATATCACGTAAGAAATTTTAAAGCATAAAGGAACGATTAATAATGACAGGATCAATTAAAAGACGAATGACATGTGGCAGTCTTAGAAAAGAGATTAAAAAAATTGAAAAGACACTTTCAAATGCTGAAGAAGATGAACAGAATCATTATAAAGGTGTAGCAGACAAATATTATTTTTACAAATCTAAAAAGTATTGATTAAATTTTTTGTTGTTATATAGAGAGTTATAAGGAATAGAATGAGGTGAACAAGAATAATGAAATGTCACACAATAAAAGTACCAACAAAGCTCCTGGATTATCATGAGGTTGGCACAGGAAGACCAAGTAAAAGTCGGCATCATAGAAAGAGAGGTTTAGTCAAAAACTGTTCTCCTAAACAATGGAAAAAGATGCCACAGATTTGTGCAGGAAGACGTAAGAAATAAACAACGGTAAAGTTTTAAATATAGAATATATTTAACAAAATAATATAATATAAATGAGGTAAACTAAACATGGTAAAACATCACAGAAAAGTAGGAAGACCGAAAGGTTCTAAGACAAGAAGAAAGTATGGTGTAGAATGCGTAACTAGATCAGTATTTCTCAGAAGAAAAGGAAGAATTGTAAAAGTTACAGGAAAGAATAAAAGAAGCTGTGTTAAAAAGAAATAAAATTCAATAAATTATTAACATAATGAGGTACAATTAAATATGGCTAAAAAGAAAGAATGTAGATGTGTAGTTGGTCCGAAAGGAAAATGTAGAAGGAGAAAATCCAAGTCTGCAAAGAGAAAGTCGAAGAGAAAAGCAAGGAGATAAATCCGTGACTAAAAAGAAAGGAAGAAAGAAAGGTGTAAAACACCGAAAATCTGCATGCAAATCTCGTGTGACTATTAATAAAACAAAAGGAAAAGTTACTGTAAGAGCAACAAACTGTCCTTTACCTATGAGGAAATAATTATGGCTAAAGGAAAAGGAAAACCAAGAAAGAAGTGCACTGCTACAATAAAGAAAGTAGGAAATCACTTCAATGTTGAAACACATTGTTCTCTTGCAAAAATGGTTAGAGCGACAAAAGCTTCAAAAGGTCGAAAGAAACACAGAAAACCTTCTGGATGTGCAGGATTATCTAAGAGAGCTTGTGCAGAAATGAAGAGAATAGAAGCAAAAGAATATCGTTTACCGAGTTAATTGTTGATTAACATTAACAATTATTATTTACAAAAGGTAAAATTATGAAGAATTGTGTAAAAGGAAAACACAGGAATAGGAAAACTGGAAGGTGTTCCTATCCTAGAAGATAATATTAAAAGGAGAATAAATTATGGAATACGAAGTAGCTTCTAAGAAAGCTGGCGCATTCGGTGTAAATGCAATGGTTGAAGGCGGTGCAGTTACACTTGGATTACTTGGTGCCGGTTTTGTTGGAAAACAGATAGAAAATATGGTCAAGAAAGGTGTTACTAAAACATCTCCAATGACAGATAAGCTGATGGCTTTTGTTGGAAACAATGCTCCAAAAGCAGCATTGTGGTATGTAACAAAAGAATATCTCGAACCTAAGACAACGAGTACAAATGACTTTGGAAAAATGGTTGCATCTGATGCAAGAAAAGGTATGATGGCATCTATAGCTTTCGATACATTGATGAGAGCATCAAATGATCTTGCTCCAGTAACATTCCCAAAAGTGTTTGGAATTGATGTAATGACTGGTAATCAAGGAACACCGAATCAGAATAATGGAAATGTTCAGCAGTTACAGTCAAACTTGCAGAGAATGGTTCAGGAGAATAGTTCTCTTAGAGGACAGCTGAATCAGGCAATGACTAAGTTGGCAAGTGCTCCTACAGTAAATGTACACGAACTCACACCTCCACAGTCACACGATACAAGATTTGGTATGATGCAGACAACTCCTGAAGCAGAAAATAGACGAAGGAACTTTGGTGCGATGACACCTCCTATTGAAGCAGAAAGGAATAGACGTTATGGTGCAATGGATAAGAAAGCATTGAACTTTGCTGGTGAAGATGAAAGTGTATCAGCAATGTATGGAATGTTGTAAACAGCACATATTGAACAACAAATTAATTAAAAATAACAACTAATAAAGGTGAATAAATATGGTCGGAATAGCAATGAAAAGTAGATACGACGAATATGTCGAATTTTTAGAAAATAAGGGATGGAGACGTGAACAGTTATCCATTGATGAATTGAATACAAACATAACGACTCTTCAGGCAGTTGCCGCAGGTGCAACAGACTGGGCAATTGATGTACGTGCTCCAGCAGGTCAGAAAATTACTATCCAAGGTGCTCAACAGATTGCTGGTGGAGCAGATGCACGCAGTGCACATTCACTCAGAATCAGATTCGCAGATTCGAGCGAGAATGAACTTGCATTCAACACCAAGATCAGAATTACAAAGGAAAAGTCTTCTGGTGCAACAATTGAACTCGCAAGAGTATTCTATGCAGATGTCAATCTTACGAAGCAAGCAGGTGCAGCCAACTTAGCAACTGTAACATACAAGAATGATCCTGAATGGTATCGTTTCAAGCAGGGGGTTGAGCTTAATGGTGAACAGAGACTCAGGATATATATTGTGAACACTCTGGGAACTATTGCACAGGCTGCAGTAACTGCCAATATGCCCACTGCTAACACAAAGTTCTCTCTGGATTGCGATTTGTGGTCGCGCGAGGAGTAACTTGTGGACTAAACAACTTTTATAAAGTTGTTTAATACACAAACAAAGATTATAGAACTGTGTTTCTATAATCTTATTTTTATAATAATATCTTAAATCAAATACTTTATATACTATTAAGTCGTATTATACTTGCTATTTTTAGCAAGACGCCTACAATTCAAGAGTGTACACAAACTTGAATTGTAGTTTCCTTTTACTGTTAGGAATAGCAGGAAACATAATATGGCAAAAGAAACAGAAAATTTTTCAATAGAAAATATAATTAAAGGATACATAACAGGATTCTTTGATGCAGAAGGAATGGTAAGAATAGATGATACTGGAAATTTGGCATTATTAATAAATCAAACATATAAACCTGTTTTAGAAAAAATAAATAATTTATTCAAATCTCCATCTGGAATAAAAGTTCACAGTAGAGGAAAAGATGGAAGAAAAGATGCTTTCACGTGGAGACAAAATTCAGATGAAGCAATATCATTTCTAGAATATGTTCAAACTTATTCTTATGAAAAAAGAAAACAAATAGAATTTGCTTTAATTTATCAAAAAGAAATAAGAAAATCTCATAGAGATTCAAGATCTGGTGGAATGTTTAGATTATCTCAATTAGAAATTGATCAAAGAGAATATTTTAAAACTTTAATAGAAAATCTTAAACACGAAACTCCAGATGAATCAACAATTAAAAGTTATGAAGAAGAAATTGAAAAACTTAAAGTTCCTAAACAATCAAAAAATCAATTAACAATATTTTCATTTGACGAACCTAACATAGAGACTAAAAAACAAGAACAAAATCTTGTTACATCAAATGACATTCAAAACAACACTAAAAATAAAACAGAAAATAATGTTCCAGAAATGCCATCTGATATAAATATAGGTTATTTGGCAGGATTCTTTGATGGAGAAGGTTACATAGGAATAGATAAAGGCAAGAAAGGAAGTTATACTCTTCGTGTAGCTATAACAAACTCAAACTTTAGAATGTTACAAGTATATGAAAAAATATATGGTGGAAAAATAAGACTATACAAAAAGAAATTAAAAGAATCGTACAAAACCAAATATCAATGGGGAATAGACATAAACGAAGCTTTAAAATTCCTTAGAACAATCCATCCATACACATCAGTAAAAAGAGCTCAAATAGAATTAGCAATATCATTCCAAGAATGGCATACTCAAATAAGAAAAATTAAAACGTATGAACAAATAGAGAAAGCCGAATGGTATTACAAAATGATGAAAGACTTAAAACAAGTAACTGGTGAAACTGATGAACAACCTGACACTGAATATGAACCAGAAAGTATAGAAGTGAATGGAGTTAAATATCGACAAGTAACAGTCGATACTCTACTAACATAAGACAACTTAAAATAGCTAACAATACAAAGTTGTCACCAAACAAAAATAAATAGACAACAGACAAAACAAACAGCATAAACAAGCAGAACAAAAGGAATTGTGATTTAATAAACTCGGAAATTACAATTCCTTCATTTTACAGTTTTCCAAGAAATAGAAAACAAACAGATAAACAAACTCTGTCCGAGTTTAGAAGTGTGACACTCATCTTCTCAAGTGTCACGCTCATATTCTTTTTAATCTTTTAACCATCAAATTCATACTTTAATACATTTAAACAACATTTTAACAATCCAAGAGAATTATCATGAAAGACGAAAGATGCAAATATGCAAACAAAATATGTCAAAAAGAATCATCCACTTGTCTTAATTGTGAAACTTACACTATATACAAAGAAAATCTAAATTATATGGAATCATATCGTAAACCAACATTATAATCACACTATATTATAAGAGGTAAAGATGCCAAAAGGTGGAGAGGGAAAATACATACACAAAGTTGTTACAAACAAAAACAAGTTTGACAATAGATCATTTAGAATAAAAACGATAAACAAAAACAAAAAATTAACAATAGGATGTCCAAACAATCCAGACGGCACAAGTAATTGGATGCCAAGAAAAAAGAAATGTAAGATAGGAACACAAGTTCAAAAGAAATTAACATTAAAACCTCAATATAGATAATAATCATAAGGCAGATCAATATGACAACATCAAACATTTTAGCAACAAAAGATTCATGGATAAGTGTAGATAAACCAACTACTAATAATGGTTCTGACACAAGTTTAAGAGTGTCGACAAGACGCAATAACGCGACACCAAGTGTACAAGGTTCTTCAAATTCATCTGTAACTTCATCGAATATTATAGTATGTGAAGCTTCTCTTTTAGGATTCAACTTAGATGTTCTTGGTCAATCAACAATAAGTTCAGCAATTTTACATATCTATGGCGGTGGAAGTGTAATTCAAGCACCTGCAATACAAGTACTTCCGATAACAGATTATACATGGACAGAATCTGGAGTAACATGGAACAATCAACCAATTCATAATCCTACATTAGGATCACTTGATGTTTACAGAAAATCTATTGGAACTATAGCTAAAACGATCGATGGAAGTAATCACAAATGGCAAACATTTGACTTAACATCTTATATAAGAACTCAAAACGATGCTAATGTTGAAGCTGAAATTATGTTATATCCACACTCTGGATATCAATTTACAACAACTTTTGATTCGAGAACAGGAACAAATGTTCCATACATAACAGCAATTTATGCATAACATTTAATCAACAAATATAACATTTACAAATAATAACACATATAAATATAAGAGTTTGACTAAAATGGTTTACACGACAAATTGTACTGGAACTCCAGTAATTTATACAACACAATAGTAATATAATACATGAAATAATAATACAATACATTAATAAATAAGGTGATTTAAATGAGTAAAATGGCTTTTTATGTAAATGGAAATGGAGAAATGCAAGTAAAAAGAAATGGTATTTCTGTTGGAACGGCAACATCAACTGTAACATTGACTGATATAGAATTTGTTAATGGTGATACTTTAGGAATGCTCTTAGTTCCATACACAGGAAGTTCTTTAATAAAATTATGTGACTTTCCACAAACAGAATGTACTACAGATTTATCGTATAGTTATCCAATTATAAACGCTCCATTACTTCCCCAAATGATGATTGCAACTTTTACAACACTAACACCAAAGTATAACTGTGTAAATAATGTATGTGTACAAGATAATGTTAATGGAACTCTAACAGAATGTACAAATCCATGTGGAACTACAGGAAAGAAATATAATTGTATAAATAATGAATGTAAAGAAGCCTTAGATGGTATATATGACGATTCATCATGTAATAATGAATGTTCATCAACATCATCAAATACAACTACATTATTAGTAATAGGTGCAGGAATTGGACTTCTTTATCTGATGATAAGAAAGAAAACTTAACAAAGGTAACAATTATGGTAACTGTAAATGTCACAATCAATCCACAATCATCTGGAACAACTGAAATTTTTAAAAATAACACATCCCTTGGAATAGTGTCCTCATCATTGACGTTTACATTCAACATCAACGACACAATAAAATTGTCATCAATTCCCAATATTGATTATGAATTTTCACATTATGTAATGCCAAATCAAAATGAAATAACAGAACCAATATATGAAGATGTGATAACGACAGACGATACTAAAAATGTTACTGTAGTATTTGAATCAATAAGTAATATACAGAGATATGGATGTATAGAAGGAGTATGTGAAGAAAGTGAATCTGGTAATTATACAGAACCAACATGTAATAATAAATGTGAATCATCAAAAGAAGGTGGATTAAATATAGGACTTTTATTTGGAATTGGTGTAATCGCTTGGCTACTTTTTAAGAAAGAAAAAGAGGATTAATTATGGTAGAATTTAAAAAATTGTCATTAGATAAAGAAGACAAAACTGTAATAATGGCTGGTTATGCATCATTTACTATACAACAATTGGAAAATGAAATTGATGCTGGCAGCGAAATTGGAAAAAAATTAAAGTCTGTTGAAAGTATATTAGAACAATATTAATTTACAACAAAATCGAGGAAATATGAATCTATTAATAAATGAAGTTTTGACAACACCCATAGATCAATTAATAAATCTATACAGACAAGGTTATACTTTAGAATCAGGATCATCAACCGAACCATCAACCTTATGTAGTAAATGTAATAAAATGAAAAATATGGCTACAGGAGACATGTCATCAACTGAAGCAACAGTAAGATTTGTATTAGCAATAACATTAGGTTCATTAATATATTACAATCTTGGAAAATGGGAATCTAAAAAATTAGGTTGGGAATAATTACCGATAACAACAAAAAATAATTACAGTAAATAATTATAGGAAAATAACATGGTTCAATTTGTAGTAGGGGATATTGTACACTTGTGTGCATCAATTAAAGACTTTTGTGGTCAATCTTCACAAGTTTATGATATTAATGACATAAACATATCTAAAACTGAAGGATGTGTACTTGATGTTCCAGATGGGTGTTTGCCTTTCGATGGTATAGAAATTATATTCCAATGGACAAATATCTTAGGAACTACTGAAACCCATATGTGTGATCCAACTTACAATTTGAAATCACTTGGTTCTGCAGTTACAAATTCAGAAGGTCGAGCATCACTTCAATACACTATCACAGAAGAAGATCAAACTTTATTTAATTCAAATCCAACTTTTGATTTAAGAGCTTGTATAAATAATGTTACAAACTACACATTTAGAGGTGGTGTAAGAAGTTCATTTGGTCATGATAATATACAAATAGGAATTCCAGAAGCAACTCATATAATAAGATATAAGTTAACAAACAATGAATTTTTAGCAGATATTCAAGCAAATATATTAGATATAAGCACAAAACTGGTATCTGAACTAAACTTTACAGATATACCAGTACAATATATAAACTCTGAAATTGATATAGTAAATAGAACTTTTAATGTTCATGTCAGGTACACTGGAACAGAAACCTTATACAATACATCTTCTTTATCAATAACAGATAACATGACAGCATTTGCAGAAAGAGCACTTGTTTTCGTCTTAACTGCAATAATTGCAGCTTTGATAGCTTCAATTATATTAAGTGCTGGTTGGACAGGTGTTGCAATAGCTCAAGCATTATTGACAGGTTCTGCAATATTAATACTTGGTTATGTTGTATATAAAATAGTCGATGATTCTATTATAAAAGATGAAACTATTAAAAATCTACAAGCATTTGTAGAAATTACAACCAAAAAAGATACAACAAAAGAAGAATTAGACAAAGCATATACAAACAGTCCAAAGACAAAAAATGATTGTCTTACATTATTAAATGGTTATAAAAGTACAGATTTAACATATTTAGATGAATTTTATAAAAGACTTCCATTATTAGAATTGAATGTAATAAAAAGTACTTACATTACATGTGCAGATAATTTAATACAGCAATTTAATTCTGATACTATAAATTGTGATACAGCAAGAGCAGATATAAGCGTATGCTCAACTGCAGCTTACTCAACGACAGATCAACAATTCCAAATAAAATATGATTCAACTAAACCATTCAAAGGAAAAGAGGACTGTTGGATTAAAAAACCATTAACAGAAGAATGCATATTGTCTGCAAAAACTGGAAAGATTATCTTAATTGGTGGTGGACTAATAGGATTATCATATTTATATTCAAAGTCTAAAAAGAAATAATTGTTACAACTAAATACATTAACAAGAGGAAATCATGCAAGATAAATCAATAAAGAGGTAAATAAAATGGAACCAATAATAATGTTACTGCTCATAGGAGCATTCGGTGGACTCGTAAGATCCATTCTTGGATATGAAACTCAATCTGATGCTGGAGAAGCATTTGATATCCGAAAAACAATGAAGTCGATGACTCGTGCCGCATTAGCTGGAACAATGGCTGTAATGGGAATTGCAACCTTGACTGGCTCTGAAATTACTACTACAACGTATCTTACAGCTTTCTTCATTGCAATAGGAACTGATATCTTGACAAAAGAAGGATATACAACAATAAAAGGATAGAAAATTTATGAGATATTATGAATAATATAAAAAATTTAGCATTGAGTACAGTTGAATATTCTATAGAACCATTTTATTATGGTTCAAGTGGAATAAGTAATATGGGTTACATCAACATATATAAAGATGGTGTAAAATTAACAACTTTTGAAACATGGGCGGATGGTTTGAATGTAGATACTGGTTCTGTATTAACAATTGAAGCTGTTGCCAAATTTGGTTATGAATTTGATCATTTTATCAAATTCGATGGTTATCACACAATAGAAAATAACTACACCGTAACACTTACAGACAACAGTAAAATCGTTGTTTATTTTAGACCATCATTCTTAAATAAATCAACGTTTACAGGATTAACATTAGGTGCAGCACTTACGTATATAGCAACACGTGCTTTATAACAAAGAAAATATAAGAACATATAAACATGATAGAACCAGCAAACATTCTTATAGTAATGCCAAGAAAAGAAGGTGATCCACTTATATATACATACGAATGGGCACAGAAAGCCAAACAAATGGCATTAGATTTAGGATATAATGTTAAAACATTAGAAAAAGACGAAGTGACATACAAAAATCTAACAAATTTAATAAAAACATTTAAACCAAGATTGTTCGCTCAATTTTCACACGGATGTCCTAACTCACTTCAAGGACAAAATGAATGTGTGTTAACAAGAAAATTCAGTCCAGAAGAATTATTGTCAATGTATGACAATCCTGAAAAACACGATACTTTCATAAAGATGTTTAAACCTCTTGGAAATTTATCGTGTCCAGGAATATGCAAACTTGATAACGATGTCTGTAATCCATTGTGTACAAACAACACTAATGTGCATGAACTGAAAGGTTCAATTATTTATGCAACAGCATGTTTTACAACAAAACAATTAGGATTATGCTCTATCAAATATGGAATTCAATCTTATATAGGATTCCAAGATTTATTAATGTTTCCAGTAGATAGTCTCAACAGTCAAGATATGTTTGGAGAAATTCAACTCAAATTTTACGAGTCATTATTATTAGGAAAAAGTGTAAGCGAAGCAGAACAAGACATGTCAAATTTAGAAGATATGTACATTAGAAAATATAAAGATACAAAATGGGTATCGTTACCAATGGTTTGGAACAAAGTAAATCGAAAAATTCTTGGTGATAAGAATGCTTCAATTTATCAACAATAACATAATACAAAATATAATACAATAAATATAATACAATAAATGTAATACAATAAATATAATACAATAAATATAATACAATAAATATAATAACTGAGGAGAAGAAATGCCAAAAGAAGAAACAATAGAATTAAGACATATAAGAGGTGTAATTGGTGAAAAAGAGAGTTTACCATCCTTAAAAGCAACACAGTCATTGTCAAGTGGAATTAAAGCACTTTCAGCAAAACAATCTGGAATTCCTCACTTGATTTATACATATGGAGGACTTTCACCAAATAAAACATTAACTTTAACAGCATCTCAATCTGTCGTATATTCATTGTGGTCAGATGGAACTAAATTATATGCTGGTGTAAGAGATACATCAGGTGTAGATCATGGTGCGATAATTAAAATAGATTTGTTAAATTACGTTGTAGAATCTACTTTGAGTATAGGAGATGGAGTATATGATCCAGTTGCAATGGTTTCTGATGGAACATTTTTATATGTAGCTATAAATACTGCTCCAGATGGAAAGATCGTAAAAATTAGATTATCAAACTTTACATTAGAATCAACATTAACACTTACTGGAGATACACCAATAACTGCAATGGTAACAGATGGAACATTTTTATACTGTTCTCTTTACAAATCACCTGCTGAAATAGTAAAAGTGAATATTGAAACATTTACTAAAGTTGGAGCGAACCTAACTCTTATAAATAATTTAGTAACATCATTATATACTGATGGATGGTGGTTATATGCAGGACATTACTCTACTCCAGGAGTTATTACTAAAATAGATTTAGATTCATTTACAGAACGATCACAATTTATGCTTGGTGTAGTATTAGGTCTCGCTGAAAATAATGTAACATCATTAGCTTCAGATGGAAATTATCTATATATAGGTTTAGATAATGGATTTGTTATAAAATTTCAGCTTTCTACATTTAATGAACTTGGTGAATATGTAACACTTGAGGACTCTGTTAAAACATTAGCATTGGATGGAACATATTTATATGCAGGAATAGGTTCAATCGCTCCTGCACAAATAAATTCTATAGAATTATCAACATTTGGTCAACTTGGAGGAGTAATTCCTGGATATTCGTCCTTCGCAGTAGGAGAAGGATTGATACAATCGATGTTTACTGATGGAAATTATATTTTTACTGGAATGTCAGACTCGCCAGATGCTACAACAATACATCAAAGATATATAATACCAGAATCAAACTTATATGAAAGAAAAATAATGAATATAAGTGAAACTGTAACAACTATAAATACAAATACATCAACAACAGCATCTGGAAAACAACAAGTATTTCAAAAATTGATATCATCGCCAGCTAACATTGGAAATGTCTTAATCGGAAGTGCAAATGGAAATATCATAATAGATTCTGTTATTATTTATTCGAGAGATACACAAACAGTAGATATGACATCTTGTGCTATTTATAGTCAAAATGTTTTTGGTTCAAATTTAGTAACTTTTATAGATAGCACGGATGCAATTCGAGCAAATTTAGATGATCAAGGAAAACAAGTAAGTTGGACTGGTGCGGTAGCATTGTCATCAGTTAATGATGATTTTATAGTTATAGATTTAGTTGGAACAGGAGCAGCTGCAGTAGACTTACAAATATTTATAACATTTCATTCACGAGGTAATGGTGGTGAAATATTATGAGTATATATATTAATGGTGTATTAAAAGCATCCTCAACGACATCCACGACAAATAATTATGTTTGTAGTAATCCAACAGCAGGAAATGAAAGAATAGAAAACTTATATTTTGACACTTCTTTAGGAGAAATAAATTGTAATACGGTTACATACACTGGAATTCCCATAATTATTCCTTCAATAATAACAACATTAACCCATTTAAAAATAACAAATATTTATTGGAAGTTGGATACCGCAGAACCTGTTATAACAACAAGTGATGAGAGTGGTAGTGTTTTTATATCGAGTACCCCACCATCAGGTTCTAATTATAAGAAAATTATTAATATTTATTGGAAATTGCCTGGAGCTTTAGAATATGAAATTGAAACATAATATAACAATTTTTTTATTGATATCTATTATATTCATATTTAACAATTCCAGTGTTGGATTTGCGGCAGATGTAACTATAGATTCAACGACTTACACAGATACAGCATATCATCAAGATGCACCAACTATGGTATGGATAAATTCTACAAAAGGATACATGTTTTATCAAGATGTATCTGGTGGTGCAGTATACTCAAAAACAACAGATAGTGGAGCAACTTGGAGTGCCGCAACATCAATTAGTATATATTCAAGTGCTATGATTTGGGCTGTATGGTATGACCAATGGACTCCAGGAAATGTATCTGGAACTAATATATACATAGGATTTGGAGATTCTGCTGACGATGATATATATTATGAAACATTAAATACGATAACCGATACTTTTAGTACTGTTGCAACAATAGACTCAACACCATCTCATATATCTAGTGCTGACACAATATCAATAACAAAAAATAATAGTGAAACTGTATTTGTAACTTATACATTAGGAGCTGGTGATAGTGGAACACCTAAAACATTAAAGTGTTCTGTAACATGCACTGATGCAGCAAATTGGGCACAAACTTCAAATAATCCAAATTCCGGACTTGTTAATGAGCCAGTTGTATTAATGCCAGTTGGAAGAACTGGAAATGTTATGTTATTAAAGCATGATATTACAAATAATGACGTTTTAAGTAAGGTATATTATCCAACAAACAACTCATGGGATTCAGCGTGGACTACTATAGATTCAAATGCTGTTGATAGTACAACATATCTACACACAATAATGCCAACTATAGACCAGACACTCGGTGATATATATTTATCATACGGTGCTGATGTTGCAGGAGCAGGAACAGCAGATGTTAGAACTGCAAAATATACTTTTTCTAGTATGACATGGACTTCAAAAACAAATGTTATAACAAATCAAGATACTGTAACACATAATGATATAATTTATGATGAATCAAGTGATACAATTTACGATGTTTATATGAGAGGAACTATAGGTTCTAACATGGGAGTTTACTGGAAAAATTCAACTGATGAAATGGCAACATGGAGTACGGAGCAAGGTCCAATTAATTCAACAACAGGAAATCTCGGATTTGTAAGAGGTAATATAATGACCAATGGAAGTATTAGACATGGTTATGTTGCATTCTTACAAGTATCAGGAAATTACCCAATTTTTGGAACAACTATATTTAATATAACAACAGATTTAACTCCTCCTCCTCCAGTTGTAACAGGATTAACTGGTCAATATTGGGTTAATTACTCATGGACTCCAGGAATTGGGAATCCAACAACAAGTTACAATTACTCATTTAATGGAACTTGGACTAATGGAACAACCAACACTTATGTAAATAATTCTGTACCTTTAGACGGTTGGGGAAATTTAACAATTTATGCATTTAACGGAGTAAATTTAAGTACACCTGTTACAATGAGTCTTCAAGTTATAGTATGTACATGGTGTATGAATACAAATATAACACTGTACAACGATGGAACTCCGACAACATATAGCGTTGCAGGATCAGGAGAAAGTAGTGCAACAATAGAATTTTCTCCGGAATCTGTAAGCACAGATATTATATATTTAAATATAACAGAAGATTTAGAAACATCAAAAAAATATAACATCAGCAGTAACAACAATACATCAAGAATAAAAGTTATCTTTGGTTCTGTAACAGCAGACTCAAATTATACTATAACTAAATATAACAGTTCAACCGGATTAATAAATTCATCAAGATGGATTTTAAGCAATTCAACTGGTTATTTAACATATAACGACAGCTACTTTGAAGGCTCTCAATATGTATATATTTCAACAACTACACCAAGTTATCCTGTCTCAACCATAGTAACATTTGTTGTAGTAATAATTGGTGGCATAGTATATTATTTCAAGAAAGTAAGAAAAGTATAAATAGTAACATGATACAAATTTAAAATTATAACATAAACTCAAAATATTATAACAAACAAAGGAGAAATAAATCAATGTCATTTTGTACAAACATATCTTGCAGTTTCAAAATAGAAACTCCTTCATCAAAAGACTATACATATATGATATATAAAGATGGTAGCAAAGTATATGCAGACAGTAAAGATGGTAGTGGAGTCGTAAGTGGAACGTTTAATCAAGTGTTGGCATCTACATCAAAACCTGGAAACTCCATATTCGTAAAAAATGGAAATTATGATTTAACAACATTTAAACCACCTGAAAATGTTTTAATCGAAGCAGAATCTAAGAATGCTATCATTAAAGCTGCTAATGTTCCATATTTAATATATCTAAAAAGTAATTCGCAAATAAATAACTTTACTTTCACTCACACAGGAAAAACAAAAACAATATATGTAAGTGGTCAACAGACTAAATGGAAAGTAAAAAATAATCACTTTATAGATTCAGATATAGCCGTGATAGTAGAAAATTCGACATCAAGTAATTTACCAACGAGTGGTTATGGAGAAATTATAAATAACACTGGTTTACACAGCAAATTAAGTACCCTACAAGGAACTGTACACAATTTATTGTCAGGAAATAAATTCTATGATAAGAATGGTTCAGAAATTGTAGATTTTAACTACAATACACACTATAATACACTTGAAAATAATGAATTTATAAATGGTAGTAACTACAGTATTGATCAAGAAGTTATAGATATGGTTGGTGGAAACTCATTCAATAATGCAAACAACATTATAAGAAATAATAAAATTATAGGAAATTTCCAAACAGCTATCAGACCAGCAAAAAGTGCAATCGATAACACTATTACAAATAATTATATTGAATTTAAATCTGGAAAAGTACAAAACATTGCAGCAATTTATCTATATGGCGATGGCGGATTCTCAACTCCAAAAGGAAATAAAATAAACAATAATACAATTGTTGGTGGAAAAGTTGGAATTGAACTAAGTGGTTCAGACAACAATGAAGTAATAGGAAACAATATCTCTAACACATCAAAAGGAATTTCATTAGTAAAAACATCAAGCAGCACTTATGGTTCAAGTATATCACCAAAAAATAATACTGTTTCAGACAACATAATTGATAACATTGACTATGGAATATATACAAAATCCAGTCCAGATAACAATATTAATAATAACCACATAACAAACTACAGAATAAAGAATATTTACAATGCTTAAATAATCAGGAGAAATACACATGACAAAATTAATTTATAATGAAACTTTAGAAGATTTAGAACAACTAAAGAATGAACTAGCTGAATGTAAAAAAACTCGACTATATATGCATTAGACTTCGCATTTACTACACAAAAACAATTAGCAAAACGTAAGTTATCCACCGAAGAAGCAAAAGATATAGAATCAAAACTATATAAAGCAGTAACTAAATTTTCAAAAAATTGTTCATGTAAGAAATACAAATAAATTGTAGTTTTATAATTATATAGAAATTCAAAATAATCACGAAGGAACACTATGGTTTACGATCTTGATGTATATGTGATTGAAGATACAGATGGAACTCCAATCCAAAATGCTATTGTAACAATAAACAATATAGACAAACTAACAAGTACATATGGACGTGTTTTATTTACAGATATTCCTGAAGGTTTGCTTAACTTATATGTAAACAAAACTGGTTATGAACAATTTTGGTTCCAATACACAACAACTGAACAAAATAGAATTTACTCTGTTCAAGCTCCACTCAAACAATCAACATGTAATACAACAAATTGCAGTTTTAATATAGAATAAAATAATAAGGCTATAATATGGTTCAATATGCGATCGATATAAATGTAGATGATTGGTCAGGTTATGGATCAGTTTCAGATGCTATTGTTACAATAAATGGAATCAGTAAATTAACAAACATTGACGGTGATGTTCAATTTATAGATATAAACGAAGGTTACATAACAATAAATGTAACTAAAACAGGATATACGAATTACATATTGTTATTTCATTTAGTTGAAGATAGAACATATGCCTCAGGAAAAGCAATTGGAATTCCATTTAAAAAAGTTTCATGTACATCTGAACCAGCTTGTGAACTAGATGAAAATGGAATAAATACTGGATATATGTTAGATGGTTGCGGTGGAAAATATTTAACTCCTTGGTGTCCAATACCTTGTATTCCAACACCAATATGCGAACTTGATGAAAATAATAAAAATACTGGATATATTATAGATGGGTGTGGAAATTCAGAATTAGACTTAATACAATGTCCTACAACATGTACTCCAAATTTACAATGTGAATTAGATGATAATGGTTATAACACTGGTTATAAAATAGATGGTTGCGGATTTAAAGAATTTGATCCATCATGTACTTGTATTCCACAATTAACGTGTGAATTAGATGAAAATGGAAATAGAACAGGTTACAAAGTAGATGGCTGTGGTTTTAAAGAACTGTCACTCGATTGTTCGCCATGTATTCCTATATTAACTTGTGAAAAAGACATCAATGGAATAAATACAGGATATCAATTAGACAGTTGTGGTAGTAAAGTATTAAACACAACAGAATGTTGTGTTCCAAACTACATATGTGAAAAAGACACTAATGGTGTAAATACAGGTTACCAACTAGATGGATGTGGAAACAAAACTCAGAATCTAACATTATGCTGTGTTCCAAACTACATATGTGAAAAAGATACAAATAATATAAACACTGGTTATCAATTAGATGGATGTGGTGGAAAAACATTAAATTTAACAACATGTTGCGTTCCTAAATTGACATGTGAAAAAGATGCTAATAATAAGAACACAGGATATCAATTAGATGGATGTGGAATTAGAAATCTAAATCTGACAGTATGTCCAAAACCAATGGATATTAAAATACCTCTTATAATTGTAGGAGGATTAGGATTAGCATATTTAATATTGAAAAAATAATCTATAAATAATAAACAACAATTTATTATATAAATAATAAACGAGGAAATAAATATGATAAATACATACGATAAAAACATAAATTTGTTATTAACAGCAATTGTTCTCCCTATAGGAACTATAGTAACAACATATACATGGAAAATAAACAATGTTAATAAAAATTCCAATACATCAGCCTTGACTATAAACACTACAGATGATTTAATTGAAGGTAAAAATACAATATCATTAGTTGTAGTTTGTGAACATGGAACAGTAAGCAATGAATATGTAGCTGAAGTAAATGTAGGAATTCCTCCTATAGAAATTTGGAATGACACTTGTGTTCTACCATTAAATGGATTAGAAATAAGTAACTTAGGAAACACAAGACCAAATCTAAAATGCAATCCTATAGTACCACCAGTTATAAATCCAACACTTAGACCAACACTGACTTCAATGAATCCAACTAAAGCAAAAGTTGGTCAAGATGTAACAATTGCAGTCACAGGAAAAGACTTTAATCCAACAGCATACTTAAATTTCTATATCAATAGAAAGTATGTTGATCATGGTACATTACCAATTATTTCAGGAACCTCAACACAAATAGTATCACATAGATTATTTACACAAGAAGGAATTGTAACAGTCAAAGTAAATAATAGAAATAATCTACTTAGTAATACAGCATTGACATTTACAGTATTACCAAACGATACACCTATAGAAATTTGGAATGACACTTGTGTTCTACCATTAAATGGATTAGAAATAAGTAACTTAGGAAACACAAGACCAAATCTAAAATGCAATCCACTAACTCCAACATCGAATCCAGTAAAGATAAAAGTAGATAATATAATAACAATAACAGTAACAGATAGTGTAACAAATCTACCAGTTCAAAACATTAACATTGAATCAAATGGTGAAACTAAAGTAACAGATTCAAATGGAAAAGTAACATTTAATTAAATGATAAAATCAAACTAATATTTCAACAAGGTGACAAATACAAGGTAATATAATATAAAGTAGCATAATACAAGGTGACTTAAATGGAAAAGATAATAACATTAGAAAATGGAAGAATGTTCAAAATAGACAATATTGAATTTTTAACTCCAGAACATGAAAATTCTATAATAAATCAATTGACAACAAAAATATCAGGATTAGCATCTGGATGTGGATCAATAATAAAAGGAACAACTAAGAATATTAAAGCATCAGCATCTGGTGGAACAGGAAAATATTATTTTGAACTATATATAAACAATACAAAAGTTAGTGATAGTGGAACAAACTTTGTTTCAACATCATCTCTTCCATATACATTTCCTTACACATTCAATAATGTAGGAAGTATTAATGTGATGGTAAAAGCAAAAGACGATTGTAGTGGAGCAGCATTCTCAAATGACAGTTGTACAGTAACAGTTACAGAAGGAACATCAAATTTATCAACAATAGAATTGACAGGATGTGATGCTGTACATGTAATAGGTGATGATTGTACAATTACTCCCATATGTAAAGATTCATCTGGTACATTAATAACATGTCCAACTCTTATGTGGACAAGCAGCAATCCATCAAAAGTAGCAGTATCACCAACAACTAATAACAAGGGTTCTTGTACATTCTTAGAAGAAGGTTCATCTATAATAACAGCATCTTCTGGAGGCGTGTCTGGATCAAAGACCATTACTGTAGATTCCACAACATCTAAACCGATACTTACAAGTATAACACCGACAAGTACAAAAATAGATGAACCAGTTCATTTTGTTGTTACAGGATCAAACTTTAGTTCAGATGCTACTGTCGAATTCAAACTTACACCAGACGGATATCCAATAATTGGACCATTTCAAAATGATGCAATAAGGACTCCGACAAAAATAGAATGGGATGTTACATTTCAACAGGTAAATAAATATGAAAGTGTACGTGTTAAAAATGGCGATGGTCAGTTAAGTGATAATATACTAACATTCAATGCATATAAAGAAGAACCTGTAAAAGAAGCTGGAATTGGATGGTTGTTAGCACTCGGATTAGGTGTAGGCTACTTACTATCAAGAAAGAAAGATAAAAAAATGGTGTAGTATAGAATAAATAACAATTTTAACATAAATAATAATATCAATTAAGTTAGAGGAATATAATGACTGAAAGTATGGACATGAGCAATTTCCACTTATTAAAAAAGGGAAATCGTCACGATAAAAGTACAGATGTAAAAAGCCATGCATCTATACCACACGGAGAAATAGAAACAAAAAAATACAAGGACTATTATGATGTCGCAACTACAATAACAACTGCAGGTTCAACAAATCCAAATGATCCCAATTCTAATGTATATAACATAGAACCAATATTTCGAGATAAAGAAAGATATGCAGAACGATTATTAGTAAAGAATGATGGTGCTGATACATTATTCTTAATTATATCACATGGTGGATCACTCAATTTATCAGCAGAAGTTCCATTATATGCTGGTGAATCGAAAGTTTACTATAATGTATTCGAACTAAGATTACGTTCTCCGACATCAGGAAATCCATATCGTGTAATGGAATACGAACTTGATCCTGGAACAAATTCTGGTGTTACACAAGAACCTGTAATGCCAACAGATTCAGTAATTATACAAGGTACTGTAACAGGAATTGACAATGTTCCAGCTCCAATAGTTGCAGCATCAACACCGATTTATAAAGTAGTAGTCGCAAGAGTCAGATCATTAGGAACTGGAACTTATATTGCACTTGGAAGTGCAACAGGACAACCATTTAGACTAACAACAATCGGAGCATCTATGGATATTGATTGGACTGACAATTTAAATAAAGTATATAGAGTGACAGATGCTGGAAACACTGGAATCTTAGAATACTTAGGAGCATAACTTTTATATGACATATTTAAAACATATAATATCAATTATATTATCAATTATATTATCATCATCATTAGCATCAGCGTATAGCATCCCTGCCGAGTACCGTAATCAAGTGCATAATGAAGTTGAAGTGTACATTCTTGCTACTGCACACGAAAGCGAGTCATGGGCTTCCGCTATTCTCTATGACCAGATGTGTAATAATATAGGATGTAAAGCTGTTAATGGTCGCGAGAAATTGAATCGACAGATGGAATACTATATGCAGTTCTATACTCCCAAGATGCCGGATATGAGTGTACCATGAAACTTTACAATATTTTACTCGGATTTCTGGTATTTTTGATGATGTGTGAAATAGCATCGGCAATTAATATCTCGGAACCACAATCATATCTAAACTGGAATGATACTGCCTGGATAAAAGACAAAGATTTAGTTCAGGGAACAGATAATTATCCCTATCGTATTGCAGAAAATTCCTTGGGATGGAGATTCACAAGAGGAACGGATATTCTGAATATTCCAAAGTCTATTGTTGATGTCGTTCACTTATCCCCTTCTAAAATAAGTTTTGAAATTCATACTACAAAGGAACAGGTTGCACTTAAAAGTGTACCTAATGGAACTGGTATGAGATATATTGTGATACCACAAAGTCTTCTTAAGGCAAGATTTTTATTTGACGATGCACTTCCTGATGTATGTATAGCAGCATGGGGAAATTGTAGTAAAGAAAACATATATTACAGCAAAGTTTCAGGGGAAACCAGACTTAATATTTTCACAAATGATTATCTTAGCTTGAACTCAACTGATAGTGTAATATTCAAATTCAATTCTTATGATGTCAATGCATCATCTACACTTGATGTAGATTATGGAGTTTACAATGTTTCAACAAATTTTACGTGTACATCAACGTGCTTAACAATTGGCGCAAACAATCTTACTCTGGACTTGATGGGGTACACTCTCACTTTTGCTAATACAAGCACTGGATATGGAATCGCAAATTCTGGATATGATAACGTAACAATCAAGAATGGTAGTTTGATTCAGGGCAATCTATCAACCATTACAAATCGTGGTGTGTTGTGGCAATTAGGTTCTAATTACGGAACAATACAAAATATCACTACAATTACTAATAACACAAACAGTTATGGAATATATTTATTAACCTCATCGAATAATAACACATTGACGTCAAATACAGGTACGTCAAATACAAGTTATGGAATATTTTTATCTACCTCATCGAATAACACATTGACGTCAAATACAGGTACGTCAAATACAAGTATTGGAATACATTTATATTCCTCATCGAATAATAACACATTGACGTCAAATACAGGTACGTCAAATGCAAGTGTTGGAATATATTTATTAACCTCATCGAATAACACATTGACGTCAAATACAGGTACGTCAAATACAAGTATTGGAATATATTTATTTACCTCATCGAATAACATTTTAACCTCAAACACCTTTAATACAGATTCCACAACATCAACAATAGGAGCAATATTAGTTCGTGATTCTTATAAAAACAATACATTCGTAAATACGAACTTCACAATACCAAGAAAAATAACATTTTATGACACAACATCAGAGTTCAATCAGAGTCAAGATTCAGTATCTTTCGTATCTACAAATTCAAGTGTAGCAAGAACTGTAAACCGAAGTATTCTTAATTGGAATACTTCAAACATCACATTTACAGCAACATGGTCTGGTGCAACGACTGCTTATTACAATGTAACAGGGTTACTACCAAATACTGTATATAATATTTATAATGACAGTGTTATAAATTATACTTATACATCTGATTCAGCAGGTCAACTTACAAACTTTACAATAGATTATACAACTTCTGCAAAAACAATTACGATTTTGGAATATACCTTCACATCATCAAACAATACAATCTCATGTCCTGTGGGATGGTGCTACCTCGCTATGAATTACACGAATAAGACATTGCTACAACTCGATCCCTTATTCACAACAGACGTAGTTCAGGGCTGGTTTAATGCATCAACACAGAGATTTGAAAGTCATAGCACTTATTCCAGTAATCAGAATGTGAATGTCACGCAGAAATCAGGGTACTACTACTATTTCAAGACTGCTACCAACGTGAATATAAACATGACCGAGAATCCATTAATTACCTTGAAATCTGGCTGGAACTTAGTTGGAAATATGGATACGAATCGGACAATCTCCGAACTTGAAACCTCTATCGGTGGAACAGTAGTATCATCTTCTCACTGGAATAACACGCATCAGCATTATATCAATGATCCTGGTGAAATCGTACCTGTTGGGGAGCCGCTCATGGTCAATGTGAGTGCGGATACTGTATGGGGTGGATAGGATGCCATTTCCATTTGAAAATTATATTCTTGAAGGGATAGTATCCGACTACACTTCTGGAACCGTGACAGCAACGAACAAAGCTACCGGAGAATCACAGACTACCGAGATACAATCGGATAATTCATATCTCATCGATTGCGGGAACTTCATTGCTTCCGGCTGGTCAGATGGAGATACAATCGAATTAAGCGCACAAGGGAGGTACTTGCAGGTCAGCATCAATAAAACTCAACATCCTGGTGTAAGAAGATTTGATATACTTCCACCGCATTATAATCACAGAAAAAATAAACCACAATCAAAATTATAATTACTATCAATATCAAATAATAGAAAATAACAGAAAATGATATCAATAGGAGATATAAACTCATGACAGAAGATAGTAAAAATTCAAACTTAATAGTGCTTGGAATAGCAGCACTTGCTGCTATGTTTTTTGCATATCTAATATACTCATCAAATAAACAAAATCAACAACCACAACTTCAACAATCAGACACTCTTAGAGCAAATCAGTTACAAGAACAGATTATTGAAATACAAAAAATTCAATTACAACAAGCAACTAACATAACAGAACTAGAAAATAATAAATGTGCAACTGAAACAACGATACCATCACAACCAACACAATCACAAACACAACAAACACAAGAAGAGTTTGATTCAGAAATGTTGTCAGTAAATGAAGTATCAATGACACCACAGAGAAGAATATCAAATGTAAATGTGTCAAATGTAACAAGAGAAAATGAAGAACTTATTGCAAATAGATATTTTGGAATGGTATAATTACAATAAATTAACTATAAAATAAACATGATAACATGAATATAACAAAACAAACAACAGGAATCTTAATATTTAACGCAAGTCCTTCCTGTGCAGATGTTTACATTGATAATATGTTACTTGGAAAAACATCTTTGAAAGTAAATAATGTGACTCCCAAAAAGTATAATTATAAACTCAAATCAGGAAAAACAGAATACACGAATTCTGTATTAGCAAGATCAGGAAAAGTCATAACTATATTCATAAATTTAATAACTGGTGAAAAGAAAGAAACAACAACTGACATAATAGAAAATAAACAACCATCAATTCCACCAATACCAACACCTCCATCTACACAACCTCCAACACAAGAACCAACAGACAATTTTGGATTTGGTGAAGATGGTGATGAACCAGTACCACCATTAACAGATACACCAATCACAATATCAAAACATGTTGATTATTATGATGTGGCACACACAATAACGACTGCAGGATTAATAGATCCAAATGACTTTGATAGTTCCATTTACAACAGAGAAGAAATATATAAAGAAAAAGGTAGATATTCAGAAAAAATAATAGTAAAAAATGACGGTTTCATTCCATTATATGTAATAATTGCACATGGAACAAGCACAACTTCATTCTCAAAAGAAGTTCCTATATATTCAGGAGAAATAAAAACATATTATAATGTTTATGAAATACGATTAAGATCAACAGTCGCAGGTCATGAATATCGTGTAATGGAATATGATCTACAATTCTCAATAGAAAAATCAACATTACCAATAACATTATCAACTAGTTCAACATCAGCAACAACAGGATTTACTGCTGCACTTGCAATGAATCACATTGAAACTATTCACATTCCAGGATTATCTGGAAACAAAATGAAAATAGTAGCCGTAAATGGACAATCCGTGCAAGCATTAAAATACAGACTAATATTCTGGAGTTCAGCAACTGCAAACACGACAAGTGTAGAAACAGACAAATATGTAACAGATGTAGTAATGGACTTCACAGACACTCTATCAGCATTCCAAATAGACACAGGTGCAGGATTAGTAAATCAATATTACTTAGATGTAAGTGACTTAGTAGCATTATACACAGATGATGACCAAACAGTTACTCTACATGTATCTCTACAGAACTTATCACCTGTAGCAAAAATAGCAGGTGCGTTAGGTGCTGTACAATTCGACTTCAAGTATGTTATGACAGTATAAATGGAGTACTATGACAAAAATAGGAAAATTTATAATCTCAAATGAAATTAAAGAAGAAATGAAAAATCTCGTAAATAAAACTTCCAAAGATAATATCGAAAGAGGATTTAATTTATGTGAAACACCAGGAAAGAAAGATATTCAAATTGCAAGTAAATGTATTGGAAATTTTTGTTCATTAGAGTTATCAGAATCTAAATGCAAACCTGGTGATAAAGAGTTTGGAAGCTTTCATACACATCCATCAAGTGATGTAAATTTCATGTCTTCATCTGATATATATTCATCACATCTCAATAAAGAAAAAGTTAGTTGTATTGGAACTTCAAAAGATATAAATTGTTTTATTCCAATAAAATCAAAAGGTTGTAATAAATCAACATCGTATGAATTAAGAAAGAAACAAATTAGTAGAGGTATGAAATTAGAAGAAGAACTTGAAATAAAACATAAAGATCAATTATATCCATTTAGAATGGATTATGAAAAAGTTCATAATACCTTAAAAAACACATCTGAAATGAAAATTAACGATAAAAAGGATCATACTGAATCGAAAGAATATTTAAATAAATGTTTTAAAAAAATAGAAATTTAATTATCAAGCACAAAGGATAGGATTGTATGACAATATATAACAAACCTCCAAAAAGATGTCCTGGGTGTATTCGTCCAGTCTGTCAACGTGTACTAACACTAAATGGATGTAATGAAAAGAAAGTTGAAGAAATAACAGGTGAATCAATAAATCCTTATAGAATGCATGACTTAATAATGGGATGATAAATATGGATGCAGGAATTATATTAGATATAGACAAATGTACAAGAACAACTCCTCTTAGAAATATTATATACTTATGTGCACATTCAGATTATATATTAACTAAAGATCCACAAATAGAACCAGAATTTAAAGATATAGCAAAACACATAATATACTGTAACAACTATCAAATAACAACTTTATAAAATAACATTGATCTGCAATGAAGAGAAATCAGAGCAGTCATCTCCTATATAACAACAAAGAAGCAGGGCATCGACAATGCCCTGTCTAATAATCATAAAGAAGGAAATCATTATGTCAAACCATTGTAAAAAGATAAGAGCTGCAATTGAAGATGAACGAAAAGCAGTTCCAGAATATGAATTACTAAAGTCGAAAGCGATTGGTCATCCAGAAATTCAGAAAATTTATGATGAAATAATAGAAGATGAAAAAAGACATCGTATAGAAATCATAGGAATTGCAAAAACTTTTGGATGTGTATGTGATGAATGATAAAAATATTGATCTGCAATCTTATGATAAACTAACTAAACAAATTGGAAGATTTGTATTATTAGCAGTACATAGTGAACTCATAAGATATACTGACAAATATACAATAGATGATTTCTTAGATAAATACAAAGGAACAACTGAAGCAAGAGCAATTGCAATGATAAGTATCGCGGCAGAAGTTTATAAAACTTACGATATCGAAAAATTAAACATGGAAATGTATTCATAAATGGTAAAGATCGAATAAATTATAATAAGAGTTAAATATGGCAACTATAGCAATAATAGGTGATGCTCACACTACAGAAACTGGTGATAGAGTCGCACAACTAACATCTGACTTGAATAATATGATATCACTGAGTCCGACTGGACAAGTAGATGTCATATTAACAACTGGAGATATGGAAACTGTAACAAAATTTGATCAAGCACACAAAGCTTCAAATGTAAGTAATATTTCGTTATATTATACTATAGGAAATCATGATGTTGACAACATTGACGATGTTAAAGATTTTCAACCAAAAGAACCAACAAATCCTGGACCAATCGGAACAGAAAAAACATCTTTCTCTCTCACTGTAGGAAATATACATATAACAATGTTAAATTTATACTGGGATGAAAAATCTAATGAAGGATGGACAGGAGGAGGTAAA